>ERZ1292644.936-Hain-H14-01um-R2-936-length-16413-cov-6_pt1 | contig 16413 bp, 32 predicted proteins | sample MGYA00564402_ERZ1292644 | MGnify/ENA primary metagenome ERZ1292644 (study PRJEB36523, sample SAMEA6512644) | groundwater metagenome | collected 2019-01-09 | study: AquaDiva: Metagenomics assemblies of 32 groundwater samples
CCTGAAGATGATTGCCCCGGCTGTGGCAGTTCATGGCCGAGATGAGGTGGTCTTTGCGTTGCTCAAAAAGCATTAAACGGTATGGGGATATACCATGAAGACTACAACGACGACTGCGAACGGTGCCAGCTCGAACAGAGCCTGGTGTTTGCTCTGTTCGAGCTGGACCAACTGCACCTTGACCGTCACCTAACGGAGCAGCCAAAATTGATGCATCAATATGCCAGCTCGCTGGCTGAGGCCCGGTACGAGTATGGTCTGTGCGAGCGCAAACGGGACGTGGTGCTGGCTGAGGTGGATTTTAAGATTCGCCGCAATCCCGAGAAATTCGGACTCGAAAAGGTCACTGAAAAGGCTGTCGAGAATCTTGTCACTTTGGATCCACGAGTGGACCGGGCCGAACGTAAGGTGTTGCTGGCGAAGCGTAAGGTCGATGGTTTGCAAGCGATGGTATCAGCTTTGGAACACCGCAAGAAAACCTTGGAGGGATTGACCTATCTATTCGGTATGGATTACTATGCCGAACCGCGCTTACCCAAGAACGTAAAGGAACGGAGGGAGAAGGTCAAGAATGACAAGGTATTCGGTCGTAGCCGGCGGAGGCAACAGTGATGACTGTGAGAGAGTACGTCGGTCTGTGCGCCCTGCTGTTCTTCGCTGTTGTGCTGACTCCTCTAGTCGTATACACCTGTGCGAAACTGTGGGCCTATGGCCGACTCAAGGGCGAACGCTTGTTCCGCAAACACTATCCAGAAACGGAGGAATGTCACAATGGCCATGAACAGACGCGAAAAAGAGAAGAGCGAGGCTCGTAAAACCAATGCCGCCGACTGGGCGAAGCGGCAGGAGCGGTCTACGGGGTCCAGTGCCGTAAAATTGCCGGATGGTGTAGAGTCTTACAAACTTGATCCCGGCAAGCACCAGATCGATATCCTCCTCTACCGAGTGGGTAAGGGCAACCCGGAGGCTGATGAGGGTTTCCTGCACTTCGAGCGTACCTTTGAGTCACATGGCATTAACACTCCAGACGGGTTCCGGTCATACTGCTGTGCCTGGAAGTGTTTCAAGAAGAAATGCGCCGTGTGCGATTTCCTGCAACGTAACGGCAGCACCGCAGATCCCCAATTGGTACGTAGCCTGCGGGCCAAGATTCGGCATCTATGGTTGGTCAATGATAAACCGGGCGATGCGAAAAATCCGCTGAAGGTACTCGACACCAATCATTACAACAAGGGCATCGGCTTCGGCGAACTACTGGTAGACGGCATCAGTTCCGTGCCGAAGTATGCTAGGTTCGCCGATCTGGACCGTGGTCTGACCTTGCAAATCACCGTCAAGGAGCAGAAAGGTGGTGGATTCAAGTACCACGCGGCTACCCGTATCGACTTCCTACCGCGCGATTACGAGTACCCGAAGAGTGTCGTAGACAAAGCTCCCTGTCTGGACGATTGTCTCGTGCTACCCGACTACAAGGAATTGGCTCGACTGCTCAACCAGGGTGGTCCAGACGGGGAAGAGGAGGAAGACCAGCCATCTTCCCGCCGCCGTGCTGTTGACGAGGAGGATGAACTCGACCAGGATGAGGACACTGAGGATGATGAGAAAACGGAGTCGAGCGCAGAGGACCTGGGCTTGGAGGAAGGAGACCTCGTGATGTACAAGAAGAACGAGTACGAGATCACCAAAATCAGTGGCGATGGCACTTCACTCACCCTGACTCCTGAGAAGGGTAAGGGCAAAGTCCTGAAGGGAATTGACCCCGAGGAAGTGAAGAAGCTGGAGGACGTGGAAGAACCGGAGGACGAGGAAAAACCACGGCGCAAGCCAACCAAGGGGAAGGCCCAGCAAACGGACGAAGATGAGGAGGACGAGACCGAGGAAGAAGATGAGGACAGTGATGAGGATTCCGATGAGGAGGAAGACGACCAGGATGATTTGGATGAGGACGAAGACACCAAGGATGAAGAGGAGGAGGAGGAGTCGGCGGCCCGTAAGCGCAAGGGTAGACGTTAGGCTATAGTCCGCCACAGACGGAAAGGCCTGTGGCTGATCGGGAGGGGGTGTGTTGCCCCCTCCCTTTACTGACACGGGGTTGATCCATGAACGAGACCGATTCAGATCTGCCGAAAGTATACACTCCATTGATCCTGCAACAGGTCGACCATAGCCGACCCAAAGTTGAGTACGTCGTGGGGCGGGTATTCCGTTCCGGCGTTTACGCTATCATTACCGGGCCTTTCCTTTCGGTCCAAGAGGCATTGGAGACTGTGCCCCATGCGGGTCAGCGTGCTCGGCTGATCCGTCTGAATCGGGACGGTACGGAGGATCATCTCTACCGTTGGCGTGCCAAGGAGGGCTGCTGGAAGCGGGTGAAGAAGTGAGCGATTTCGAGGCGATCCGGCGCAAGTTGCTGGAGACGAGAAAACCAAGGCCGGTAACCGTCCGGGGCCTGAGCACAGGTAGTACTCTTTTGAATTTGGCTTGCAGTGGCCATTCCGACTGGGGCTTCGCCTTGGGTACCTACGTCTTCCTCGTGGGGGATTCGGCTAGTGGGAAGAGCTGGTTATCCCTATCGTGCTTGGCGGAAGCTTGCTACGAGAAGCGATTCGACAACTATCGCTTAATCCACGATAACGCCGAGGACGGTACGCTCATGGACGTTGGCCGATTCTTCGGTAGACTGGAGGATCGTTTGGAGGGTCCATCCGAGGAAGGTTCTTCTACTACGGTGGAGCAATTCTTTTACAATCTCGACGACGCCTTGGCCAAGGGACCGTGCGTCTACATTCTCGATTCGATGGACGCCCTCACGACGGAAGAAGAGGATAGTAAATTTGATGAGCGGAAGAAGGCCAGTCGTAATGGCAGGGAGGTTAGTGGTAGTTACGGTGTGAGCAAGGCTAAATTGAACTCTTCAAGCATCCGCCGCATCCTACCTAGGCTGAGGGAGACTGGCAGTATTCTCCTTATCATATCCCAGACTCGTGACAATCTTGGTTTCGGTTTCGAGAAAAAGACCCGTTCGGGGGGTCACGCCCTCCGCTTCTACGCTACGACGGAGATATGGAGTTCGATCCAGCAAAAGCTGACCGCTATCTATAAGGGTAAGAAGCAGCAACAGGGAATTCTCGCCAAGTTGCAGATCAAGAAGAATCGCCTCACTGGACGTGAGGCGACAGTCTGCGTACCGATCTATTGGAGTTTAGGTATTGACGATACTGGTTCTTGTGTGGAGTGGCTGATTGATCAGGGACATTGGGCGAAAACTGGTGCTAAGGTCAGGGCGTCCGAATTCGACTTCTATGGCGGATTTGAAAGGCTCGTGGTGATGATTCAGAAGGGGGGACTGGAACCGAAATTACATGAGTTGGTTCGCCGAGTTTGGGGTGAGATTGAAGCTGCCTGTGCTGTTGAACGACGGAATAGGTATGAATGAGAAGAAAGAGTGGTGAGGCGGGTCGGGACGCGACATGGTATGGCGAGACATGGTTTGGCAGTCAAGGCACGGTTTGTTAAGGCTAGACCGGGCTAGGAAAGGTATGGCAGTCATGACAAGTCCTGCGATGGCGTGGTACGGCAGGGGTGGTTGGGACGTGGTATGGCCGTTTCGTAGGGGCAAGGCAGGGATCGGTGCGGTATGGAGTGGCAGGGAAAGGCAGTCTCGGCTCGGACAGTCCTGGCAGGAAGGGGAGTGGTTCGTCAGGGCAAGGCAGTCTTGGCAAGTTTGGGTCGGGATAGGTAAGGTCTGGACTGGTTTGGCATGGCAGTATTGGCATGGTGGGTCTGGGAGGGGGCAGGTATGACATGGCAGCTCTTGGCAGTCGTGGCAAGGTTTGGAATGGTTGGGATTGGTGAGGCTGGGATCGGTGGGAATGGGCCAGGCAAGGCAGTCATGGCGAGGTAAGTTGTGTCCTGACAAGGCGGGGTGGGAAGAGGCTTTTACCAATGACGTTTCTTTTACTCAAGAGGTGCGAACATGGCGAAAACAGCGACACGGAAGCGAATTGTGAGCAACGGTGAGGTAGTGACTACGACACCGACGAACCGGATCAAGTCAGATAAGATTGTGACGACCCAAGGCATCACAATCCCCAGACCACAGCTGCAAGTGCTGGAGGTGAAGATCATCGGTCGGGCACCTCTGGTTACCCACGCTTGGGATCAAAAGGCAAAAGAAATGATGTTGAACAAACAACAAAAGAAGGCTCGGGCACCGAGGGAGGAGAAGGATCCTGTCGCCTGTTTCAAGGCCGCCATGTATAGGTTTCCCGATGGAGGACATGGAGTACCGGCGACGGGTTTCAAGGCGGCTATGGTGGACGCCTGTCGCTTGTGTGATGGCATTACCATGACTCTGGCGAAACTGCTGTTTTGGATTGAAAGTGATGGCCGCTCCGTCGCTGAGGGCAAGGACCTCGTCCGTATCCTGAGACCTGCCTCAGTTCCCAAGGGTGTTGAGTGGCCGAGGATGCGTGAGGATACCCCACGGAACGATAATGGTAATCCAGATTTACGATATCGGCCGGAGTATAATCCGTGGGAGGCGGTCGTTCGCGTTGGCTTCAACGCTGGGAAGATTTCCGGAGAACAAGTATACAATTTGTTGATGCTGGCCGGAATTCACTGCGGCATTTGTGAGATGCGGCCGTCGTCACCGGAGTCGAAAACGGGGAGTTATGGACTCTGGGAATGCCACTAATTGATTTTCAGGTAGCTGCCAAGGCAGTCACGGCGAGGTTTGGAGGGGTCTGGCAGGTCATGGTCGGGCTTGGCAGTCATGCCTTGGCAGGGGTGGGGAAGAGGCACTTTCTTGGCTAGGCGAGTCCCGTAGTGGCGGGGTAAGGATTGGCAAGGCAGTCGTGGCAAGGCTTGTTCGGGACGGACGCGACAGGTCGCGGAATGGACGAGGCAGTCTAGGCTAGGAAAGGCCCGTACCGGGGTGGCCTGTTTGGTCTTGTCATGGCAGTCTTGGCATGGGCGGGTCGGCAGGACGAGTCTTGGTACGGCAAGGCGAGGTATGGCAGTCGGGGTTTGTTGTGGCAAGGAGTGGCGAGTCCGATCTTGGCGAGATAGGGCAGTCTAGGCTCGGCCTGGTGGGAGTGGGTTGGTCATGGCATGGCATGGCAGGGCAGTTAGGATGGGTAATGGTGTAGTAGGACGGGTTCCGGCTCGGCCTGACGTGGCATGACGTGGCAGTTTTGGCTAGGTGGGCAAGGACCGGGAAAGGTAGGGCTTGGGCGTGGTAAGGCATGGCAGTCTTGGTTTTCATAGGAGCACCGATGGTAGTCTTACGGTCAAGCAAGATGTACACGTGGTCCGAAGGTAGTCGGATCAACGCCGATGCTCAGGTAGTTGGCAAAGAGTTGGAGCGACTGGCCAAAGGAGCGGGTGGCTCACTGAAGGCAGGCTACGTCGTTGAACAGGCCAAGGATTCCAGTTCCATCCTTCACTCTTTGTTCGAGTGGGACGACGAGGTTGCTGCCCGACTGCACCGCGAGGACTACGCCCGTTATCTGATGCGTTCCATCCGGATCGAAGAAGTGACTGCTCGGGGGGAAACTACCCAGACATTGGCTTTCGTTCACGCAGACGGGGCCGCGGGGAATGGTTATTTTCCCATCAGCAAAATCATGAAATCGGAGGAGCTAAGATCGAGTGCTCTGAAGGAAGCTGGGAGGATGCTGTCCGGCATTCGCAAACGTTACATTTTCCTGCGAGAACTACACCCAGTGTTCGAGGCTATCAAGGTGTTCTTGGAAGAGCAGGAACAGCGAGAAGCAGGTTGAGAGATGGCCTGGTCTGTCAAGGCATGACAAGGCAGTCACGGCAAGTGAAGGCTCGCGACGACGAGTCCAGGTTGGTCAGGGCTGGAATGGCAAGGTAAGGCTAGGACGGACATGGCCAGGAGAGGTAGGGCAGTCGAGACGTGGTACGTCGAGGGATGGCTAGGTGCGTCGAGGCCAGGCAGTCGAGGCATGGTAGGTCGGGTCTGGGCGCGGGATGGCCAGGAGGGACAGTCGTGGCGAGTCCTGACGGGCTTCGGTACGTTGTGGCATGGTCTGGCAAGGCAGCCACGGTGTGGCATGATGTGTCCTGGCTTGATGGGACATGGTCTGGCAGGGCAGTTATGGCATGGAGGGTCAAGGCACGACGTGGTTAGATGAGGTATGGTATGGCCGTCTTGGTGGTACGGAGAAGAGGCTTTCTTGAGGTGTCTTTGCCGTGAAAAGTATAGCGACCAAGGTCGCCAAACTGCAAGCCCTGGCCGATCAAGTATTCATGCAATCTGGTCTTGGAGACCGAGCCTTCACCGAGCTACGAAAGCACGTCGTCCATGACCCCGACCTTCTGAGTCAGGCCATCGACGTGGCCGTGGTCACCAGTCTCCGGGCTGCTCGACTGACATTACGAGCTGACATCAAGGCGGGAGTGGAGGCAAACGGCCGTAGGTTTTTGTTTTCCGATTGGCCCCTGATGGATGGGACAACTCGCTTGGCCAAGGCCACCAAGGAGCAGTTGCTCGACGATGCCGAACGCTATGAGGCGATGGCACTGGGCAACCGGCGGAGCAGCCGTTTCCTCCGTCTGATCACTCATCGCTTGGAGAAAGACCAACAGGTCCACGAGGCGTTGACTGAGTCAGATCTCGTTAAGCTCTGGGACCTGAGTAAGGAGTGAGCATGGGTAGGGCCGCGAAGGGCAGCAAATTTGAACGCTGGGTAGCGATGCAGCTGTCCAATTGGTGGACCTGTGGCCAGAGTGATTCCGTGTTCTGGCGAACCTCGGGCAGTGGAGCGCGTGCTTCCACTCGTAGCAAGGCGAACCAGCGGACCGCTTTCCAGTACGGCGATCTATGCGCTACCGACCCAATTGGCCAGCCGTTCATCGACCTGATCACGGTGGAGATCAAGCGCGGTTACAACCGGCACACCATCGCCGACCTGCTGGACAAACCACTCAAAGCCAGGGTACAAACATACCAGGATTGGTTCGCCAAGGCCCAACGTGATCACGAGCGAGCCGGTTCGTTCTCCTGGCTGCTGATCGTCAAGCGAGACTTGCGGGAGACAATTGTCTTCATGCCTAAGGTATTGGAGACCGAACTGTTCCATGCTGGTGCTGAATTCACCAAGCCCATGCTGTGGCTGACAGTAGACTCATCCAAGGGACTTCTCGATGTTGTGGGTATGACGTTTACCAGCTTCGTGATAGGAGTGAGTCCCGAACACGTCCGCCAGCTGGTGAAGGAGGTCTAGCCATGAAACCAGATTGGGAATGGGAACTACATCAGCCGGACGATGCCGGACTGGATCTATCGGAACTTGCCGAGATGGACGCGACGTACGCTACTTGGCATGAAGAGCTAGAACGAGCGTTCTGGCGATGGGAATGGATCCAAAGGGTATTGGAAGACGGTAAGTGAGGTTCCGTCATGAGTCACAGTAATTGGGTGCACTTGGATGTAGAGGAGATCGTACAGGAGACGGAGGCTGCCTTCTTGCTGCGCCTGGACGGTGGTGAGGAAATATGGCTGCCCAAGAGCCAGATCGACGACGCCGAAGCGTATACGGTAGGAGATGAGGATTTGACCGTGTCCGTGACCGAGTGGATCGCCAAGCAAAAAGGACTGGACTGACATGCCACTGTTCAAGTGTACCAAGTGCTCACACGAGACGAACTATGAGAATATGACCGACTTGTTCTGCCTCATGTGTGGCAAGTGTTGCAGTCCCATGTACTTGGCCGAGACCGGTCGGATCGTCTTCCCACCGACGGGAATGGAGTGGCCCGATGCTCAAGCAACTCAAGATCCGCAACTTCCAGGTACACAAGAACCTGACCCTGAACCTTGACCCACACATAACTTGCATAACCGGAGAATCGGATGTCGGAAAATCCGCCGTATTACGGTCTCTACGCTGGTTGGCCCTCAACCGGCCCACTGGTAGTGGCTTTTTACGCTCCGGGGCAGACTGTGTTTCGGTGCGATTGCAGATCGAAAGATACACCGTTGTTCGTCGCCGGGGACGGTCTAGTAATGCCTATAATCTTGACGCATCTGAGTTTTCATGCCTGGGAAGAGCTGCAGTTCCAGGCGAGATTGCGAAAATCCTCAACGTCTCCGAGGTGAATTTCCATGGTCAACACCAAGCTCCGTTCTGGTTTGCCGACAGCCCAGGCCAGGTTGCCAAGCAGCTCAATACCATCGTCAACCTGGACGTGATCGACCAAACTCTGGCCAATCTGGCAGCGGAACTCCGCAAGGCCAAGATGACAGTTGAGATCACTCGGGAACGTCTGGTCGAGGCTAAGAAGCAACGGGATAGGTTGTCCTTTGTACAGCGATTGGATAGTGAACTCCGTTCATTAGAGGAACAGGCGAACAGTATCTTGGAGGTGCAGAAGAAACATGCTAGGCTCGCTGAAATCCTCCGAGGAGTCCAGGAATGCGAAGAAGCAGCTCAGGTCGCGGCTAATGCGAAGCTGGCCGCTTCTACGTTGATTCCGTTGGGAGAGCAGCTGATGGAAGTCTCAGCCAAACGACGGCGTCTAAGTGATATTCTGTATACTATTGAGAAGGCTGAGGATGAGCTATGTCAGATCCGCAGCGAAAGGGACGAGACGCAGGCAGAGATGGACAGAAGGACAGGCGGCAGGTGCCCGTTGTGCAACAAGCCCCTAAAGACCTAGTGGCTGTGCTCGTCAGTGACATACACCTGAGCCAAAAACCACCCGTAGCACGATCTGCTGAAGGATCTTGGTATCAGGCCATGCAGAGGCAACTTGCAGAGGTGAAACGAGTAGCGAAAGGAGCACCGGTGCTATGTGCCGGTGACGTGTTTCGATCGCTGGTCGAGTTCTTCGGAATTGGTTAATTTTGCCCTCTTGCACTTGCCCCACATGTATGCCGTGCCTGGCCAACATGACCTGCCGTACCATCGTCTATCTGACATTCACAAATCCTCCTTCTGGACGTTGGTTGAGGCGGGCAAAGTTACGATGCTGAATTGGGAGAATCCTATTTGTCTTGATGGTTGGCATCCCATGCGGTTGCACGGATTTCCTTGGGGAGTCAAACCAAGATCACTCAAGCAACCCCATGACTTGATGATCGAAGTAGCTATTATCCACCGTATGATCTGGACCCGGAAGACCGGCTATCCAGGGGCACCTGAAGATCGGAGACTGCACAACTATGAAAAGCGACTGCGAGGCTATGACATTGCCGTGTTTGGCGACAACCATATTACGACAGTGCACAACTTGGACCGCCGCAAACCCGGCCCCGCAATTTTCAATCCGGGTGGATTCATGCGCCGAACGGTGGCCCAGCTGGAGCACCGGCCCTGCGTGGGATTACTCTGTACCGATGGGACCGTCGGGCGATATTACCTTAATTGTTCTCGGGACCAGTTCCTGGTTTCGAAAACAGCGACAGGTCTGCCCGAATCGCTGCTGGGTGATCTGAGCGACTTTGTGGACGAGCTGAACGCTCTGGGCGGGACTGTGACTGACTTCCGCGAGGCCATTCATCGTTACCTGGACGCGAAGCGAGTCCCCAAATCCATCCGCAAGGTGATTTTGCAAGCACTAGAGGGGAAATTCTGACCGATGGGGACCCGTAGCAAGGACGGTTACAAGGACTCAGAAAACCGGCCTACGGAATCGGATGTGTTTCCCGATCCACCCAAGATCCTGGTCATCCGCAACCGCAAGATCCAGCACCACAAACACCGGAGGAGAGGCAAGCGTGGACGCCAAAGAGTTTGTAAAAGTCTTCCCCATGTGCGTGGGGGTGAACCGAGTTCGTTAGGCTGAAGGAGCGGATCGAGACCGCTTTCCCCACGTATGTGGGGGTGAACCATATGGATGCTAGAGAATTCGTCAGGCTGAAGGAGCGGGTCGAAGCCCTACAACGTAAGGCCGACCGGGCCGAGGGTGCTCTGGAGCAATGGCGGAGGTACCTGCACGCGGAATTCAGCTGTCCTGATGTAGAAAAGGCCAGGAAATTGCTGGCCGAGTTGAAGAGGCAGGAACGGGAATTGGAAGCAAAGTACCGAGCGGACCTCAAGACCTTTGAACGCAAGTGGGGGGACAGGTTGTGAAGATTATTGAAGAGTATTGGCAGGTCTACCTACGCAAGCGGCAACCAATCATTCTGGAAGAGGATTATCACCGGCGGCGGGAGGCTTTCTTCGCTGGTGCCGTGTGCTTAATGAATCTGATCACCAAAATTGCTGAAATCCATGCCGATGTGGATGATCTCGGCAATAATCCACGTCTCAACGCCCTGTTGGCCGAACTGGACGAGTTCACCAAGACGCTGGAGAAGTCATGACTTGGTCACGGTGGCAAGAACGTAGGTGTCTCATGGACAAATTGCGGGTCTTCGCCGAACACACTCGGCCTAAGGTAGTGCAATCTGACTTAGCCGTTCATTATCTGTGCAAGGCTGTTCTCATGCTCTTGGAGGATGAACATGCCCGAGATCCGTGGGTACCGCCGGAAGCTCGATAGGTTATTGGCCCAACATGATCAAGCAGCTGCCCAGGTCCACCGCGAACGGCAAGCTCTGAAGGAGGCTAAGGGACGAGTCAAAACTCTCCTCCAGGCCCAGCAGATCGTGCAGGTAGTAGCAGAATCTGTTCAGAAAAGTGCTCATGCTCAGATCGCCTCGGTGGTGACCAGGTGTCTGCAAGCCGTATTTGGTGAGGAAGCCTATGTATTTAAAATTCACTTTGAACGTAAACGAGGTAAAACGGAGGCTCGGCTTGTCTTTGAACGTGATGGACAAGATCGAGATCCCCTCGACGCTACTGGCGGAGGAGTGGTTGACGTTGCCGCCTTCGCTCTGCGACTGGCTTGCCTTGTGCTCACCCGTCCCCAGCGTAGGCAATTGCTTTGCCTTGACGAGCCCTTTCGGCACTTGAGTCGTGAGTATCGGCCGGCCGTACGGGAGTTGTTGCAAGTACTGGCCAAGGAGATGCACGTGCAATTCGTGATCGTCACCCATGCCCCAGACTTGGCTTGTGGAAAGGTGGTGGAGTTGTGAATGAACCCAACGCTCGTGACGAATTGTTCTCTGCATGTAACGAGCTGAATTCCTTGTGGAAGCAGCTCGAAGTCAAATTCACAGGGATCTACATGTCGTTTCCAACCCGAGTGGAATTACAGCCCGTTCCTACCCCGTTGTATTTGGGTTGGCACAAGGTCAAAGGGGAATGGCGTGTCTGCCTCGGGAGACAGGCTGAAACTGGGGGATGGGATTGGAAACCGATCCTGGAATGCCCGATTGAAATACGTGTGGAGGCCGTTGCCCACATCCGAATACTTGAGAAGGAATTGATTCGACTGAGACAGGAGTTCCTTCCACGTGTTCGAGAAGCCGTGAATTCACTCAGAGAAATAGTGGAGTATCGAGAATGAAAACAACCTACATCACGTTTCGGGACGAAGCGGACGTGGTTATCGAGTACCATGACTACGGCTATGAGCCTGATGTCGATGCCCATGATATCGACTGGAACTTCGCAGATGAGAACAAGAACCTACTGGCATTGACCAACGAAGAGGAAGAGCAGATATACCAGCACCTGCTCAGGCTCAGTCACGAGTGTGATGGAGATTGATATGGAATCACATGACAACATATTTGTTTCCGGGGAGCTGGGACCAACGTTGAGCAAACCGGTACGGGAGCGGCTTCGGTCTCGCATACATTCCTTGGTGGATCGGATTGGTATGGATCGCGTGGCCGCAATGGCAAACGTCATTCAGATTACTGCCCTGATCGTCGAAGGTCATTTGAGATCAGCTTGGGATGAGGGAAGTAAAGTGGACATAACCCAAGTCGTTTTTGATCACGTCCTAGACTTGGTCACGGAATTGTATGAGGAGGACTGGAATTCTCAAGAATCTGCTTGACAGGCTCGAGCTCGGGATTATGATGTCGCAACTGTCTCGGTGGCCATGGAAGGCCGGGCCGACCCTGTGCCGCCACTTGGATCCCCCGGGTGGCGGCATTTCTCCTTTCTCAGACTAAGTTACCACACCAGATGAGATGGGGGGCAGTTCCCGCGAGCGCCGCTTCCACGTTCCCGGTCAGATCATTGTCGCTGATTATCACGTAATCACAGCCCTCCACCAGGAAGATGCCGTAGGCATTGCCGGGCAGTTCCGTAGTCCCGAAGCGATTGCCAAGAATCTGTACGTGTCGGGCCAAGGCACCCACCCCGACAGCCGAGACGTTCTGAGCACAGGTGCTGCTCTGAATCTTGACATGATTGCCCTTGCCAGTGTGAATGCCATCACCATTATTGGCAAAGGAATGATGGCCAATGAGGTCAATGCTGTCGATGCTGCTCGGACTGCTGCCGTCCAGAAGAACCCCATGACCTGTGTGCCCCGCCGTCCAGCAGCCGATGAAGTGACATCTCTGGATGGGGGATAGTGCCTTGAGGTGGATGCCGATTCCAGCTGTGTCGAAGTAGCTGTCACGGACGTAGACGGCAAAGCCTCCCGTAATCAGTAGGTCAATACCGCAATGAATAATGTCAACATCAGCAATATTGACATTGCCCGTAGCTTGGATGTGAATGCCACTGGTAGGCTGCTGCTCCGGTTCGTTGTTCATGGTCAGGTGATTGATATAGTGATCTTGGCCACCATCTACCAAAACACCTGCTCCACCAGGATGGGTGCTGCTGAAACGGATAGCCCCGTGTTCGACGTAGAGGGTGGCGAAACCTTGTGTATGCACGCCGATATAGGCACCTTCCATCAGAAAATGATCGATGCTGCTGCCTGAAGATGATGGCAGGAAGCGGACATAGGCACCGCCTGTACGCTGAACCTGGCTCTTGAAGCCGAGATTGGCGATGCGGTTGCCCACACCACTGAGCATTACCACATCGTTCTCGGAGTCTAGAGACTTAAGGAAGCTACAATAGGCACCCTCACCTAACAGCGTGACGTTGTCCGTAATTAGGACACTCTCCAGCAGGAACTCGCCGGGTGGTACGTACACCGTGCCACCTCCAGCCGTCTGGCAAGCATTGATCGTGGATTGGATGGTAACGGTGTTGTCAGCATTGTTCGGATCGGCACCAAAATTGCGGATATCGAAAAAGTGATCGATCAAGACGCATTACTCCCTTTTCTCTAGAATAAACGGAAAGAGGGGCGGCCTGTCACTGCCCCTCGATCCTTCACAACCTCCAGCTGAAAGGGAGCCGAGGGTCATGCCGAGCTATTCTAGGAAAGCGGAAGAGATTTGGAAGGGCATTCCTGGTTGCGAAGACGAATATCAGGCTTCGACATTCGGGAGGATCAAATCTCTGGCAAGGGACAAAATTCTCAAGCCTTGGGCACTGAAGCAGACGGGCTACTTGCAGATCGATTTACGAGCCGAGAAACGTAGGGAGCGGTGTCTAGTCCATCGATTGATTCTTGAAACCTTTGTTGGTCTTTGTCCCGAGGGTATGGAGTGTCGTCATCTGGACGGAGACAAGACGAACAATCACATTGAGAATCTTTGCTGGGGAACTGGACAGGAACAGCACGAGGATCGGCGGAAGCATGGTACGGGAGCCGAACAAACTGCGAGACGTGGTGAGGATTGCTCCTACGCAAAACTTACAGAAGAGATCGTCAAGCGTATTCGCTGGCTGTACTCAACGAAGTTGTTCACACAGAATCAGCTGGCTAAGCAATTCCACCTACACCAAGTTACGATCAGTGAGATCGTCCTGCGGAAAATCTGGAAGCATATCTAGATCTTTCCGACTCTCCTATAAGGCTTTTTGTGGGCTGTCCGGCTTCCGCGAACCCGCAGCAGATCCCAGACAGCCCCGCCTTTTGACTGGGCTGTGGCGAACTCAATTGCTTCAGTCTTGCTTACGTTATCGTAAAGGTACGATTTGCCTCCTTTGAATTCAACAAGTAGTTTCTGGACATCTTTAAAATACTGAAATAGCACCACATTACTGGAATTCACGAACAAAGGCTGTTCATTTTCTACGAAATCCTCTACCACGTCGCCCGAAAGCTGCCGCCACTTGGCGATTTCCTCTGCTGTGTAGGGTTGTTTACCCTCGGCTTGGAGCCGTTGCCGTTCTTTCAGAGAACCGGCAGCGATACCACGATGGCCGATTACTCGACTGGCTGGGGCTGGTTTGGGTGGTTTGGCCCTTAAACCAAAAGCTCTGTTGATTTTGCTAGTAATTTTACCCGTTATTCGACCAAGGATATTCACGAGACCCTTTTTTGGCATGATTTATTCCTTTCCATTTTGCGGAAACTCAATAAAATGAAACTGACGGGCCAAGGCATGGCACGACGCGGCAAGACATGGCAAGGCCGGGCAGTCGTGAGCAAATCGGAAGCGGCGTGGCGAGTCCTGGTGGGCTTCGGCACGACGTGACATGGCGTGGCAGTCTTGGTACGGCGTGGCCCGTTCTGGTGCAGGACGGCGTGGCGCGTTCTGGCGGGGCCTGATGGGCACGGCTTGGCAGTCCTGTCCTGACGGGGCAAGTCCCGATAGGTCTGGACGTGGGATGGCACGGTCCGGCGAGGCGCGGCTTGGCTAGGCAGTCTAGGCCAGGCTCGACAGGTTGAGCAGGGGCTAGGTAAGGCAGGGCAAGTCTTGGCTTTCATTTTTGCCTACCTCCTAGCAATCCAAGGATGGATAAAGGAGGAAGAAACCGGTGGTCAGCACAGTACGATTGCCAGCGTTCTGGCGTTCAATTGAATAGGAATAGTTTCCAAATTCGAACCCACTCGTATCGACGCTGTTGATGGCCACGTTGAAGCGACCCTGAGCCGCGTTGGTGAAAGTGATACCACTTTGCCCAGCGAAGTAGGTGGCATCAGCCGACTTGGTGATCCGCCCCGAACAGCTATCGAATCTCTTTTTAACCTGAAACTCGACGCTCCAACCGGTGATATCAGTGGGATCAGTCAAGCTAAAGGATAAAATCCCGTCTTCGTATCTTATAAGTGAGAAGTCCGTCAGGATCGCCATGTCTTATCCTCCGCTCCAGTCCCCATCTTACTCGATTCCAGCATTTTTCTGCTAGAACAGCTTGGCCATGAATTTTCCTTTCCATTCAGCAAATTCTTTGTAAAATGAAAGTGTTGAGGCTCGGCAAGTGCGGTCTTGGCTTGGCACGGCTGGGCAAGGATCGGCATGGCAGTCTTGGCCAAGCGCCTGCCTACTCCTGCAATTGCTTCAGTTGTACGGCAGCCTAGGTACCTTGCAGCACTTCTTTTCTTCTGGGTAAATGGTTAAGTGGAGCACCAATGGCCGTCCCACCTTATCGGCTTCGACACCAATTAGGTCGGCGAATAGGGCAATCCGCTCCATGTATTCCATTTGCAACCAAGTGACGTTACCTTCCGCCTTGACTTCGTACTTGCGTGACATGTTCTTCTCCTACCAAAGACCAACAGGACACTTCTCCGATTGCCAAACTGTCTTATTTAAGATTTTGCTGCCACCCAAACCGCAGCCACACTTCGTGCAGGTATCTTCCCTGAGATAGTTACAGGTACGGCAGATGGCCAATCTCCGTTCTACTTCCTCCTTGCTCGCTTTCTGGAAACGGTTCTGGGCATGGCGTACCAGAGATTGGCCGAAGTGAGTTAGTTTCCCCAGAAGTCCTGGCTCCTGCTCCACCTCGTCTGGATTGCCTCCCCAGAGCTGGCGATAGCGAGGATCGGTTTGCCATAAATAGCACAAGCGGCAGGTTGCTGGTTGTGCTTCATGAGCTGTTTCACAAGGTCTCGGCATGGCTTACTCTGTGATAAAAGCCCGGATAGAATCCTCGCCAAAACCGGGAGGAGCATTGAGTAGAACATTGGCCTGGAAAGGCAAGCAACTGATCTGAAAGAATTCTGTGGGTGAGTCGCCCTCAATGTAAAATCGTGTTCCTGGATTGATCGTATCACATACTGGAGTAGTGGACTGAAAGGCAAAGAAGTAATCGTTTGGATCGGCATTGTTCTGAGCACAGAAGAGGCAAAGTTGAAATTGAACAGGGAAGCCACCAGGACCGAGGGGACCGCTGAAAAATATACCAGTCCACTTGGCAACAACGGTACCAGAACCACCTCCAGGCCCTGCAATCGTACTGCCCAGAGGTGAGCCAGGACAGAATTCCAGAGGAGCTGGAGGAGAAGGATCTCCGGTGACAAAAAAGAGATCGAACATAGAACCATCAGCACTACAAGATTTTCTGGGAGGCTCCGTCAGGTTGGGAATAACAATGATGGTTACGTGGAGTACTGTCGGTAGCGTTCGATCTGGACAGCAAGGCACAAGCACACCAACTGGACAGCACGGGCAATCCGTGGTCGTGATTGAAATAAAGGAAGCTACCGGACTTTCGGCAATGCTGTCGAGAGCTGGCATAT
>ERZ1292644.937-Hain-H14-01um-R2-937-length-16413-cov-4_pt1 | contig 16413 bp, 13 predicted proteins | sample MGYA00564402_ERZ1292644 | MGnify/ENA primary metagenome ERZ1292644 (study PRJEB36523, sample SAMEA6512644) | groundwater metagenome | collected 2019-01-09 | study: AquaDiva: Metagenomics assemblies of 32 groundwater samples
CCTGGAGTTGGTGAAGGCGGCGGTGCAGGGGCGGTAGGGGGGGGGCACTGGGAGTGCCCCGTGAGATGAGAGTATTACTGAGCATATTTTGGCTTAGTATGCCATGAGAGGAGTTTTCCTATATGAGATCTGCTTACGCGGTTGTCAAGCTGCGCAGCGATTTCTTGTAAGGTCATGCCTGCTTGACGGAGTTTATGCATACGATCAATATCTTCATCTGTAAGCTTTTGACAGAGATTCCCAGGAGGAGTGTAGGTATCAGCGTCAACATGTTTCCAGTTGCGTCCCTTCACTAGGGCTTGGATAGTATTGTAATCAACACATTTTCCATATTCATTCGCATATTTTTTCGCAACCTCCTTATAGGATAAATCATTCTCATTGTATATTTTTCGTATAGTTCTCACATCATCCTCCGAGAGGATAGCCTTGTGATGGTTTTCCCCTTTGTAGTTCGTATCAGTGATGAATTTATCCTGAGAGTTTTCATAAGGCGTCCCCGTTCGCAAATGTTCTGGATTGACACAAGCCATATTATTGCACTTGATAGGATCATGTAAGACATGCAAGCCGTCTGGAATTTGACCAACAAACAACTCATAGGCGATACGCGATGCGAGAAACGTGCTTTGCCTGACGCAGGCGATGGCACGTCCATTCCCCATCACGCCACACCATCCCCAACATGTCTCACCCTCTTTTGGCATAATTGCACGCTTCATAAAGTAAGCGCGAATATCTTCTCTAGACTCCACAGTATGGTATGTACGACCACAGGACTGAGAACAAAACATCTGACGACGAAGCACAGCGACAAAAGGACGTTCACACATCTTGCACATTTTCTGAAATGGCATACCGCTTACTCCTCTGTAGATTGCACTCTCTACGCAAGATCAACATACATGAGTAAGCGGTATTTTTCAACAGTTTTATGAGAGGATTTCTCAATGAGTTTAATCGCATATTTTGGGAAGCGCGGAGAGATGCGTCTGAGATATCAAGGAGATGGAGCTGGTGGAAATTATTACTATCCAATCATTTTCGAAGGGTTAGACATGAACGCCGTGGCAGGCCGCCCGCGCCCTGACGAGATCCCCGTCATGGACCGCGGCAACCTCAATGCCTATGCGCATCATGTCCAGGGGCCGGATACCCCGATTATTCAGCCGGTACAGCTCACCTTTTCATGCATGATCGACAATACGTTTGGAAGGACGAATCTCCTCATTGCCCTGTGTAATGCCCCACGGGTCTCACCATGGGCCATTGGCGGCACAACCCTGTCGAACGTCAACGGCACGACGATGGTATTGAATGGCGCAGGATCCTCGGTTTCGACTCCACTGCCCTATGATACGCAGCAAGATCGTATCACGGTGGAAGTGCTTTTCCGGGGCGATCCACAACCCCCGACTGGGGATGATGACTACGGCCATGTCTTTCATGAGGTGTGGTTTCAGCCTGGCGCTATTCGGTTGGTTGAGGCACCAGAGAGCTATAAATTCAATATCACGGGTAGTATCTATGGCCCGATTAGCCAGATGACGGCGTTTGGCGCAGGGACCAACTTGATTAGTTACGTAGCGACCTAGCATGGCGCGATGCACAGAGTGCCTGCACGATGCGACGCATGGAGTGAATCATAGGAAGAGGGGAGGATGGGTTATTACAAAAAAGACCCCATACGTGTTCTGGTGTCAGTGGCATGCGACCGTCCGCGCTGTGCAAAGAAATTTTGCACAGCGCATATCCAGCACTTGACACGTCTGCAGCCATCGGAGGTTCTATGATTGATGAAATTCAAGAAACGCTCACCCGCACGAACAGTACTAATGGAACGCAACCGTTGACACGCCTGTGTGCGCTAGACATGCTCTTTTCTGCGACAGGCATCGTAGACGTGAAGGTGGGGCAGAAGACAATCAGCCTGCCTATCCAAAGCGTCGATGTCGAGGATGTCACTGCGCTCGCGGGCAAGCCACCGCGTGCCCCGATGTACCAGGAGCGCAACAATGGCGTCATGACTCGGGTACGCGATTTTGCGGATCCGACCTACATGGATGCGCTCGAAAAATATAACCGCGATCAAATGCTGGCTTGGTGCTGCCTTGCCCTTGGCGTCGATATCTGCAATCGACAAGGGGCAGTCGTTTGGAGTGCTGATAATACTATCCATGACTTGGGTGGAGCGAAAGTAGCGCTGAAAGAGATGGGGCTCGTTGACAATCAATTGCTGAGTATTTTCCAGGCTGCGAGAGGGTTGACTGATTCATCTACGGAGATACGCTCGGTGGAATAAGAGAGCTTTTGGGGATTTCCACCGCGCTATGGAATGAAATGCGCGCGCCAAAAGCTGGTAGTGGAGGCGAACTGTCACTCCATACACAGACCTACCTTGACGTACATATTGCCTTGGAATGTTTCCATATGCGCTATCCTGAATATGTCAGAGAGACCACCCAGAGCGAGCGGGAATTGTATGGATATTATCTGGCTCTCAAGGCAGAAAAAGAACGCCATGCCATGGAAACAGCTGACCAGCAAGCCAGGATAGAACGGGATGTAGCGCAGAGTATGCACAATGGCTTTCGAGCGTAGGGAGCAAAGGAATTGGCTGAAGCCCTTATAGCTCAGTTAGGACTAGATCTTTCAGGGTTTACCTCTGGCTTGCAGCAAGCGCAAGCTGCGATGCAGGCGTTTGCTCAACAAGCTGCGCAAGCCATCTCTCAGGCGACGAATGCTTTGAGCCAGCAAGCGAGCGCTGCACAACGTGCCACGCAGGCCACGCAGTCTCAGTCACAAGCGACGCAGCAAGCTGCCCAATCCCAGCAGGCCAGTACCCAATCAACCAACCAGCTCGCTGCGGCATACATCGCCATGGCCCAGGCTGTCCAGCAACAAACGGCTGCGTATGCACAAGCGCAAGCGGCAGCCCTGCAATTTAAACAAGCGCAAGCGGCGGCAGCACAGGCGACGCAGCATGCGACGACGATATGGGACCGTTTTACGCGCGCCCTCACCAATACAGCGCTATATGGCTCCATTTTTCAACTCCTCAGTCTTATTGAATCTATCCCAACTCGCATAAGTCAGGGTTTATTGGCAGCCACGAAGGGCTTTGCAGAGTTTCAGGAAGGTATTCTCAAAATTGGATCGCAGATTGCTGGCTTTACGGCAGGGCGTGCCTTTGAGGAGATGGGCGCACAAGTCCATGCGCTTGCGGTCCGCTTTGGCCGTGAGACAAGCGATATTAGTAAAGCGCTTTTTGAATTACAGGGGACGTTTGGCGACACCGCCAAAGCGATGATCGTGCTTGAAGCAAGTGGGCAACTTGCAGTCGGCGGCTTTACGAATATATTTGACGCCAGCCAAGCCATATCAAGTGTCCTCAAAGGATTGAAGCTTGAGGTGAGTGAGAGTGCAAAGGTCGCTAATGCTTTAAAAATTGGCTCAGATCAGGGGCGCGCGAGTGTAGGAGAATTTGCCAAGAGTATTTCAGGTATGACTCCTACTCTTTCAGCGTTTCGCGTTGATCTCCGTGAGGCCAATGCCGCACTGGCGGTTTTGACGAACCAAGGGTATACGACCAGCGAAGCCGTTACGGCGCTCAGCCGCATCCTATTTGCTATTGGCGCGCCCACTGTGCGCGCAAAAAAGTATATGGAAGAACTCGCGATACAAATGGGAGTTGCGAAGATCGACTTTGTTCGCACGAAAGAGGGGGTTGTTGATCTTTTCGCAACGTTTCAGCAGTTTACGAGCATTTCTCCTGATTTGTTTCGTCGTATTTTTGGTGGAAGTGAAGTCATCACCAAAGGCATTATTGGCCTGACCGATCATATGGGTGAATTACGTACAAAGATCAATGAAGCGGTCGTTGGTGGTGACACATTAAAGAAATCACAGGAGCTTGCCGGGACTGCTATCAATCAAGCATGGAAAGAAGTGACAGAAACAATACGATTCTTTTCTGATACTCTCGGAGCAATGATTGCACAAAACCCAGCAGTGCTCACAGCAGTACGAGAGATTCAGCATAGCTTTACTGATGTACGCAAGAGTGTTGAGGCGAATAAGAAGGAACTTGAGACACTTATTACTCTCTTTGCGCGTCTCGGCGAAATTGGTGTCAGTGTGCTCTCGGGGATCAGTGCCGCAGCGGTCTATCTGGCTGGCGCAGTTGGATCAGCGATCCAGGCGATCTCCGCCGGCATCTCGAACGTGTTGAAGGTAGCGCGAGCCGTCAAGGATTTTGTTGCAACTGGTTCTGGGGGACGTAGCGGAGGTCCACAATTTGGCGGTCCTGGCGCTACGTATGCTGGTGGCATGAATCCTTCAGGGGCACTTACCCCAGAAGAGCAGCGCTGGGCAGATGCTGTGAAGGCAATGGTTGCCCCTGCAGTGCCATCTGGTGCGATAGTGTCTCCCGCGAAGCCTTCACCTGCTTTTAGTCTCGACAATGTTGACCCAGGAGGGGGAGAAAAGTCGAACCGTGAAGCAGAAAAGGCGGCACGTGAACGCGAGCGTATTGAAGAAATATTGCGCGACAAGTTGATTGAACTCAACAACGATACGTTTGATGCTGCGCAAAAATTTCTTGAACAGGAAGTGGCCGAAGCGCGCAAAGCCGGCGCTGATAAACTTCTGATTGCCGAATATTATAAAGACCAGAGTGCCGTGATTGCCCATGGTCGCGCCATGGCAGAGATTCAAGAGTTAATGGATGGGCTTCAGGAAGAGCAACGCCTCCGTGAGGATGACCTCAAGAATCAGCGCGTCATTGCCGATCTTTTGCGTGAGACCGGCGCCAAGACGACGAAAACGCAGCTGGATGACATTGCTGCTGGTTATACCAAAAAACGTGAAATGCTCGAAGAGGCTGGGGCTGATGAAATACAGCTTGCACAACTGGCCGCGAATGAACGCGCACAACTCCGCAAAGTTTCTACTGAGGAACTCCAGAAGCAACTCGACAAAGAACGCCAGGCCTACGAACAACTCGTTTCTGATATTGCCAAACCCATCGCCTCGGTGTTTCAAGGCATTTTGACAGGGACTGGCAACCTCCTCGATACCCTCAAGCAGAAATTTACGACCTTCCTTGCCGACTTGGCCGCTGAAGTGCTGACGAGGAAGATCATCATTCCACTGGTGATGCAAGTCCTTGGCGGTGGGAGCGGGGGCGGTGGAGGGGAAGGTGGGGGCTTCTTTTCTGGCCTCCTGGGGCTTCTTGGCACCGCAGGAGCTGGCGCAGCCGGTACTGGCACAACAGGGGGCATGTCTGGCGGCGGAGATGTCGGGAGTGGGCTCGAATATTTTGGCATTGCCCAGCAGGGTATTTCAGGAGCCAGTGCCATCAGTGGAGCCTTTGGTGGGCCGACGCTGACTTCGTCGCTGTTTGGTTCGAGCGGTGCACTGAGTGGCCTTGCCGCCACGGAACTTGGTGAGCTGGGCATCAGTGGCGCTGGGTATATGGGTGGGGAAGTAGGAAGCCTGGGTGGACTTTCAGGCACGACGCTAGGCACGCTGGGCTCTGGTCTCGCCGCAGGGTTAGCCGTAGGCATGCTGGTGAATGAGCTGAATAAACTGGTGGGACTCTCTGGCGGTGGGATCAAAGGGGCCGCTGGAGGCGCATTGGCCGGTGCGGCGGGTGGCGCGGTAGCTGGCAGCATAATTCCGGTCATCGGGACCGCAGTAGGCACCATTGTTGGCGCGGCGCTTGGCGCCATCGCCGGGGGGCTCTTTGGGGGAGGACCGCGACAGGCGGAATTGCAGGTGACCAGGGCACAAACACCCCAGGTGAGCTTTGATCCGCTCACGGGGCTGCAACTCACGACGCCTTTTCAGATCCTAGAGACCGAGCATCAGGCGCTCCGTCAGCAGGGAACGTATGAGGCATTCCAAGACAAGCTGGGGCAAGGGGTCAACGAACTTTTGCAATCGGTCGTAGACAGTTTTAGTAGTGTTGCCCCGCAAATCCAGGAAGGACTGGTGCAACCACTGAATGCCATTTTTGCCAGTATTGCTGGAAAAATTCTTCACGAAAAGTTTGAGGGAGAAGACTGGGGCAAGGATCTCACTGAGTTTTTTGGCACCACCCTCCCCCACGAGATTCAGACGCAACTCGATCCTGTCCTGGATTCGATCAAGCAAGCGGTCCAGCGCATCAGTCCGGTCGTCAATGCGTTCAATAGCATTATTAAGCAGGCGACAGAAGACATCGTGCGGCTCAGCCAGCAAGCCGCGCAACAACACCTCTCGCTCGAACAAAGCATCATCGGCATCCAGCAAGGATTGTTCAGCCCGGCGCAATCGTTTGTGGCAGGGCAACGCCAACTCCAGGGGGCGATGGCCTTACTCGACCAGGCGACGCCGTCGCAACGTATTTCCCTCATACCAGAAATCCAAAAACTGGCCCAACAGGTCTTCGAGTTGGCTAAAAATCAGGCCGTCCTTGGCCAGGACCCGCAAGCCTTACGTAATCTCCAAGCTGAACTCATCGCCATGCTCTCAGGTCTCCAGGGGACCTCGACTGACGCATTCGGGACAATCACGGAGGTGATGCTCCAACAACGTGACCTCGCGCAAGCGCAGATTACCGCGCTCGTTGATGCGCTCAAAAATCCTGCCAGTGTGCCTGGCGTCATTCAAGCCTCCCTGGCGCAGCTCCAACAAATTCAGGCCACCCTGGCGCCCTTTTCTGCTGCAGCCCAACAGGACGTCGTCAATCAAGTGCAAACCGCACTCCTCAATGGCTCCGTCCAAGCGCTGACCAGTATTGATAGTACGCAGCAACAAGCCCTCGCCGTCCTCCAGGCGATTGCCAATAGTCTCATTGCGGCGCCAGGACATCAAGCCGGGATCGCCTGGGTCCCCTCCTCGGGGATGGCCTGGCTCCATGCGGGAGAGCGCGTAGTGCCAGCGCACGAGAATACGGGAGGCAATGGCGGGACTATTACGATCAATATCAGTGGCGGCGGGGGGGATAGTCAGGCCATTGCCCGAGAAGTCATTCAGCAGATCGAGCGGCGCGGAGGGAGGCTCCAGGGAGGCCGCATTTTGGTGAAAAATTAAGGAGAAATGTATGCGATGGTTGCAGACACTGGTGCAGTGGTTACGCGTGACAACGTTTCCTCCCATGTCTGTCGAGCGTCACATTTGGGATGAAGAGGCGATGCAGAAACGGATCGTTGAGCGCCAGCAACCCATTCACGTTCCCCGTTCTGATGCGGGGACAACTTGATGCCACAAGACAGCCTGAGCAGCACAACGCAGAGCATTGGAAACGTAGGATTGACGATCCTGACCTGCCAGGACAATGCGGGCACGGGCGCAGATGTCACGATACAGTTGAATCCGACCTATGCGCGCATGGTGAACCCCCAATATGCGCCGCGCCAACACGTCAATGTCAGCCTGGAAGGGGGCTGGCATATTTTTCAATATTCCGGCAATGAGCCGCTCATATGGCCCATGGAAATCATGAATTTGCCAAGTTTTGATTTGTTGGGCGATCCTCGGGAACAATCCCAGGGCTACCTAACGCTGCTTAGTTTTATACGCTATACGCTGAATTATCATCAATCAACGTGTATTATTACAAATGCTGATGGATTTATTGAGACGATGCGCTATGCTGGCGGTATCGACTCGCTGGCGGAAGCGGATAGAGGCCAGGGGAATACCGCCCAGCGCGCCCAACGATGGGCTGGCACACTCACGTGGGTCCGGGTCTTGGGAGGATAAGGTATGTCGCTGCTCGCACTGCCTGAAACGTTCCGTTTCGCGTGTTTGAATAGTCTCGGGTCTTCGATCTCTAATAGTCCCGTAGGGCTTCCCACGGTCTCAGGGCGCCGCGTCCGCTTTGATAGCGCGGGTGTGCTGAGTTATGAAGCCGCCGTCTTTTCCTTCTTTGGTCCTGGCGCTGCAACGTCGCTTGGGAATAACAGCTATATGACCGGGCCAACCTGGTCCAATACCGTAAGCAATTGGCTTGGCCTTGATGGGCTCTTTTCCGCGTTCGCCAGCGGCAACTTAAGTGGCACATTGCAACTCTATCTTGAAGCCTCCCCTGATGCGGGCACCACCTGGCCATCGCCGGCCTCGGCGAATGGGGCCGGCGGTGGACTGCTCATCACGGCCATCGGTTTTGGCTCCACGACGACCAATAGCACCGCGAGCACAACACGCGTGGTGGGCTTCACGCTCTAGGGGGCTGTCGTGCCGCTGATACCCTCTGTCGCTCCACGCCTCACTCCCCGCGCTTCCATACTGACGCGAAATGACCTGAACCTCGCGCATCCCCTCAACCAGCGCCTGCTGACCTGGTGGCTTGCCCAACCAGCGCTCTTTCCTTCGACGGTTGTGTTCGATGTTCTCGGCATCAACCATGGAACGCAATACGGCATGGCGGTCGCTAGTCCTAATAGCGGGTGGTCTCCGACGACGCGCCCCGGGGGCCTGGCCGAGTTGGCGTTTGACGGCAGCAATGATGTGGTGATCACACGGAATGCCCTCAGCCTGCCTCGCGCTGATGCGCCGATGACGCTGGCTATCTGGGGACGATTGCGGACAACGACAGGGACGAAGGTCCTCATGGCCTTGAGTGATTTTGATGGCGTTGCGAGCAATTTAGCGCAACTCGAATTGCGCGGCGGGATATTTGGCTATGCAAAAAACGGAGGACAACCTCTTGTCCAGATGTCCATCCCTCCTGTCGTTGACCAATGGTTTCATCTCGGGGCAACATGGGATGGGACGACGAATAAACTCTTTTACAACGGCCTTCTACAAAACTCGACCACCACAACACATAACACTGGAGCCTTAAACCTCCTGCTTGCAGGCAACTACCAGACCGGCGCCGCGGAAAATTGGGATGGGGCGCTTGATGATCTCCGTGTCTACACACGCCCACTAACTGATGCAGAAATGTGGGCGTTGTACCTCGCGTCTTCCACAGGGTATCTCCAGGTACTCCGGCATCTGCGCATCGGCAATATCCAGGCCAGTTCGTTGCTTCTCCAGGCCGCCAGGCTCACAACACAGGCCGCAGTCCACGTTGTCTCGCGGGACATCGTAACGATTGCTCCCGCGCTGCGTACACAAGCGCCTTTGCCGACGACAACGACTGGGATAACCCTGGCGGCACCTTCGCTACGGACGCAAGCCCCGGCCCCCGCAACGTCCCGCACGGCCGTCCCGGTGGCACCCTCGCTACGTACCCAAGCGCCCGCGCCTGCGTCGGGCCGCACGGCCGTCCCGGTGGCACCCTCGCTACGTACCCAAGCGCCCACGCTAACAGCGGCCCCTGGCCTGACGCCAGCGGCGCCTTCGCTGCGGACGCAAGCGCCCATGCCACTCATGACAGATCGTGTTGCGGTTCCGCCAGCTATTAGCGCACGGGCACGGGGGCCGACGCTTACGGCAAAACTCATCGTGACGCTGCAAACGCCCTCCCTCCGTACGCAAGCGCCGGCGCTAAGCGCTACGCCCAACCTGAGAGTTGCTGCTCCTTCGTTGCGTACGCAAACCGTCGCGCCACTCATTCCCCGTACTGGCGTACCAGAAACACCCTCATTGCGTACACAAACGCCAGCGATACTTGTCTTAGGAAACGCAAATCCTCCTGCTATCGTTGCGCGTGCGCAAATTCCAGCACCACTCACGCCGCGCATCGCGAATCCTCCTGCCATCATCGCGCGTGCGCAAGTCCCAGGATCAATAACGACCCGTCGATACCGGGTGCCTGTGGTCCGTGCTCGAGCACAGACGCCGACGCCGCTGGTGACCATCGGGCGGGCGAACCGGCCCGACAATCCGCTCCTCACCAGTACGTTTGTCCCTGGAGACTGGCTCATTCAAGCGCCGGATATTGCCATGCGGTTGTCGTTTGATTTTCAAGATGAGGCTAGCGCATGGGATCACCGCATTCTCGATATCTCACCCATTGAAATGAGCGTGCCGCCTGGCGGGGGCATTGCCACGGTCGCCAATGTGACGATCAAAATTGCGGAAGATCGCGCCCGGCAAAGTATCCTGCAACTCTGGCAACAATATCCCACCATCAATGGCGTGCCGCTCACGATCGATTTCCTCGTCGTTGGGGCGTCGGCATTGCCTGGCGTGTCCAATCCGCTACGCGTGTTCACGGGCAAAATTGATACGATTACGCTCAAGGATGCGATCGCAGATATTCTGTGCGTCGATGATTCCATTCAGCAAAACCTTCTCATCCCACAGACACTCGTCACCAGCGCCGCTTTCCCCCAGGCGCTCAGTGCGACTTATGGGCAACCTGAACCGCTCATCTATGGAGCGGGGGCGAATATCGGCGCAGCGCCGCTCTTGTTGGTCGATATCCCAACAAATACCTATCTCATTGCTGGCCATCCTATGTATCTCGGCAGTGGCAATATTGCCGTCTGGGATCAGGCCAATACCATCTTTATGGCGGCGTCAGGCGTGCTGACGTTTACCAATGATGCCTCGGCGCTTGTCACGTTTGGGGTGGTGAATACGGGAATACTCAGTTGGGGCTCAGCAGTCGGGGTGACTGATGGAGGGAATGCCGTTGACGGCAATTCAACGACGATAGCCGTCGTCAATACCGGCACACTGGACAGCAACGGAGCAGGATATGGTGCATTAGGTATCTTTGAAACCACCGCCGGCACGCCCAACACGAATATCCTCCAAATCGCCTTGACCAACCATCGCCGCAGTCCTGGCAGTGACCCGACTGTCAATGGCACGTTTTATGTGCAGACCATCAATCCTACGACTGGTGCCCTTCTCCGTACCTTGTTTACGACGTCGGCCTATCGGCATGTGACGTCGGCGCAAACGGATATCATCACCCTGAGCAATACCCGGATTGCGATCAATGAACAATTGGAAGTGAAACTCATCGCGCGCAATGATGGCACGCTCGGGACCACCAGCCAGACGTATGAAGTGGGCGAAGTACAGGCCTTTGGTATTGTGCTGTACAGCGCCACTAGCGCCGGGCTGACTACCATGACGCTGCCCTTTAATACCCAGGAAATCCGGTTTAATACCATCAGCTATCCGCTGACGCTCGATGTCGACCATACCGATACGTTTGTCATTACGCCCAGCAACGCCGTGGACTTGTTCTCAACGACCTACGCGATTATCCCTACGTGCGCTCTCGATAGCAACCTCGATGGCGTAGGGCAATTGACGGTCGCCACGCCTGTCACGTCTGGACAGTTGGGCAACAATACGCTGTCGATTGACTTTACGAATCACCGCCGCAGTCTCAGTAGTACGCCGACCGTGACGGGCACCTTTTTTGTCCAAACCGTCAACCCCGCCACGACGACGGTACTTCGCGATAATCTGTTTGTATCGCCCCCCTACCGGCAACAGCTCAACCCGCTGTCGACCTCGTTTACCGCACCAGCAGTGAACCTGGGGGCAAACGAACAACTGGCGGTACGCGTGCTGGCACGCAATGAGGGGGGGATAGGGAGCTACAATGCGGGGCAGACCAGCCTCACGGCGCTGGCCAGTACGGTCAGTTTTGTGCTGGCCTTTGGGAGTGCTGGGACAGGGCCTGGAGGGTTTGAACAGGCAACCTATATGGCATTGGATACTGCTGGAAATCCGTGGGTGGTTGATTTTGTAGGGAACCGCGTCCAACAGTTTAATGCGGCAGGTACCTTTTTGCAGCAATTTGGTACGACGGGATATGGGCCAGGACAGTTTATTCAGCCGCTGGGGATTGCCATTGATGCGGTCAATCAAATCTATGTGACGGATACGTTTAGAGCCCAGGTGCAGATATTCACAAGTAATGGCATGGTCATTTCTGGATTTGGGGTCTTTGGCTCAGCGGATGGACAATTTATCTTTCCCTATGGGGTTACTGCTGCCCCTGATGGCACCATTTGGGTTACGGATGGCCTCAACCATAGCCTCCAACAATTTACTAGCCTGGGCACCTTTATTCAAAAAATTGGGACAATGGGGTCTGGTGATGGACAATTTATGAAGCCTGCCGGCATTCAGGCTGACGCGGGCGGGACACTCTGGGTTGCTGATGGTGACAATTTTCGCGTACAGGCGTTGACAAACACAGGGACTTTTCTCCGCAAATTTGGCTCGATTGGCACGGGGCAAGGACAATTTAGTGATCCAGAGGGCATTGCAGCTGGCATCAGTGGCACCATTTGGGTCACGGACTCTATCAACAATACCATCCAACGTTTTACCAGCGCTGGGAGTTATTTGTTGACCGCTGGTAGTGGGGGAGTTGGCAATGGCCAGTTCCAAGGAGCGGTGGGGGTAGCGGTAAGCGGATCGACGCTGTGGGTCGTTGATACCAATAATAAACGCGTCCAGAAATTGCTCGTCTCTTCGACATCGACCGTGCAGATTGTCACCAGCGGCGCCAACGATGCCTACGAAGTGGGCGAAATTGGCATCAAATCCTTCTATCAACCCGCAGGGGGCAATCTCCCCGTCTTTCTGTATGGCGGCTCCTGGCTGGGGCGCTACGACAATACCGGGGTGATCGTCTCGTATGCCGGGCTCCCTTCAGGCAGATTTTTTCATACACCCGACGAAGTGATCGCGAGCATCCTGACACAAGAAATGGGCCGCAGCGTCACGACCTCGGCTTTTGCCAATGCCTATACCTGGTATACGCATCGTGCCTATACGTTCGATGGCGGGCTGGGGGCCGGGTGGAGTGTCACGCGGGAGCAGGCGCGCAAGGTGCTTGGGGATGCGGCCCAGCAAGCCGCTGCAATTCTGTATCCCAACTTCGATAACTCCTTCAAGCTGGTGCCGTTCCGCAGCGATGCGCCGATACATCTCGCGTTCAGTGTCAGCAACATCCTCCTGGAAGATGGCGCGGAGAAAAACCACGCAGGCCCCTGGCACGACACGATGCAGATTACGCTCGGCAATCTGCAGATGGTCCATAATAGTTTTGAAATACGTTATGCCTACAATGCCGGGAGTCGTAGCTATGGGAAAATCATGACCGTGGATAAATCAGGTTCCACGCTCATTACCAATGCCCAATACAAAGTGCTGGTCGAAGGGTTGTGTTTCCAGAGTTTTGCGCGCCACGGGGATCTCCAGCCGTTGATTATCGACGCCTACTGGCTGGCTGATGACGCGAGCGCGCAATACCTGTTGGCCTTCCTGGTGCAGTATTTCTCCGGCCAACGGACCTTTGTGGAGTTCGATACTACCATGTATGCGGCCTCACTTCAGGTCGGGGATTTTATTACCGTCGATCACCCATTGTTACCACTGAACGACAACGGTGGGACATTCGAGGTGCATACAATCAGGTATCTGCCGCTCATCGGGCGCATCCACCTGGTGGCATCGAAGGTTGCGACGCTAAGTACTGTGCTCAGGCCGAATGACCAGTCTGTAGGAGGGGCTGCGGGAGTAGGAGCGGGAGCAGGGGGAAGAGCACGAGCGCAGATTCCCAACCCTTTGGTGCAGCAATTGTTTACGCCAACCTATGCGTGGAGCATTCTCGATAATGATGATGCACATATGGGCGCACTCGACGCGTCTGGTCGTATATTCATGTGGGGGGAAGCCGGGATCAGTTGTTACACAGGGCAGACGCCTGTCGCCATTCCTGGCACCAGTAATTTTTCTCCGCATGCTGCACTGTACGGTACTGCTCCAATTTTGCAAATGCAATATCCTTATCAAGTCGGGAGCAAATCCAATTACGTTGATCTCCAAAGTAAAAGTGATGGCATGAACGTTGCGCGAGATGCCGATGGATTTCTATATATGTGGGGGTTTGATCTTGGAGACTTTTTTGATATCTCCTCACGATATGAATTTCAAACAGGAGGGAAGGATGCCAGGAAATTTCTCGCCAATACACTCGGGTACGAGGGATTAGAATTATTGACACTTCGGCTGATGAACACCATTCAATGGATAGATTTTGCGTTAGGTTGGACGAATATCCTTGGGGTCAAAGCTGATGGCACAGTCTGGGTCTGGGGGAGCAATCAAGCCGGGACAGAATTTGGTATGCCAGCATATCCAGCAGGGTACAAGACGAAATCCCCTCTCCAAGTGCAAGGGTTACCGGCGAGCCCGGCGAAACTTGTGCGTGCTGACGACGGGGTATCCGTCGTGGTCACTGAGGCCGACGAAATTTGGGTGTGGGGGGAATTTGCCACTGAGCTGCCGTTGACGATACCAACCCAGTGGCCACTGACACTCCCGGCAGGCGTCACGATTGTGAGTGTGCGGATATCTTCGTATGGTCTCGTCGTGTTGCTCTCGAATGGACAAGTATACGCTCGAGGGCAGCACATTGCTTTTGTCTCTGCAGCCCCGTATGTCACTTCAAGCTTTCTGCCTGCTCCAGGCTCGCATGTCTTTACCTCTATTGATGTACATGCTAGGAATGCTGGAGGCATTGATGTCAATAAGGATTTATGGGGATGGGGTGACGATGGGCTTGGTTTTCTGAGTCGGAATAGCGCCTTTTGTGATGTCTCCTCCACTGATCCAATTCTCATTACGACAGCGACGCCTGGACAGTATGCCTGGAAAACATTTTCTATTGGTTTGCGTACGCATACCGCTGCGACGATCAGCGGACAGCTGATGGCCTGGGGAGCCAATGACAAGGGCGCGCTTGGCATAGGGTTAACCGACTCGCAATTTCTCCATACCTGTTCCCCGGTCTCCACCATGGCGCCGATTGCCCATGATGGATCGATGGCCTGAGCACGTACGAGAAGAGAGGCCTGCCTATGGCATCAGCGGAAGAATCCAAGAAGAACCGCCCAAACGACAAAATGGTCTGGTGGCTTGTGGGCATCATCGGATCCGTCCTGCTCATCGTCGTAGGGAATCTCTACCAGAACCTGACGGCAGATATGACGACTCTGCGCCTCGTACAGCAAAGTCGGGGCGAGCGTATTGCCGTCTTAGAAGCCCAGGCGGTGGCCAATCGCGACAATGTCGGCACTATTAAAAACGATATTGACTACATTAAGCGACGTCTTGATCAACTCATTCAGAGTGTTGGACGATTGCCCGCCACCACCATACCCTAACCCTTCCACAGACGCCGTGCGAGTTTTTTTCCCACCAAAACCGCCGAGGTGCTCCCTCCAGAACACCGACGCGTTGGGACGAAGGGGGAAAGGCGTGGACAGCGACGGCTCAACGCCCATGAGGACTAGGGAGCGTCGGTGACATAGGCCTCCACGCAGCTCACGGCGTCGGCCAACATCGCCACCGGAATATGCTTCCACGACCTGACCCCTGCCTGCCGCAGAAGCGCTGCGACATACGCTGTTTTGTCAAGGCCTGCCCGCTCGCAGGCCGTGCCAAGATCCTTGATCCGCGCAGCTTGTTCTTCGTGCAGGTACTGTGTCAGTGCGGCCAGACTGGCATGGTGTTTGTCCTCTTCCTGGAGCCAGTCCATCCCCAGCAGCTGCGCGGCATGCTTGAGCGCGCGCGCATAGCTCCGCCTGGCGCGATCCCCATACATATTAGGCCTCGCCCCCGTAACGGGGGGATCGTCCCGGCCAATACCCTCATAGGCGGTGCGCCCCTCCGCAGACAGGATGACGAGGCGGAGCGTGAGGGTAAATGCGTCCATGTCCTGGATCTGTCCCACCTCACAATACCAGCCAGGCGCATAGGTATGGAGCAAATGGGTGATCTGGCGCCAGGAGAGATACTCAATATCGGCCCCACCCGGCCCCTTGAAGCTGGGGATGCAGTCGTCAGGCAAGGGCCGGCGCAGGTCGGCGATGATTGCATGGAGAGGACGGAGCAGGCGGCCGCTCGGGAGCGGGAAGCGGACAACAGTGCCTGGGGCCTCTCGTAGGCTCGCTGGTGGCCTCTCTTGCCCCCCTGGCTCTCGTGCGATACGACGAGCGTCTGCATCATCCTGGGGCATCTGGGGGGTCTCCTGCGCCAAACGCTCCTCAATGGTCACTGGACCCAGTGGGAGCAGGGGTGCTGTGGGGATGGCCATGAGGGGATCTCCTCGGCGGGTGTGCCACAGGGTATAGAGGTGCACGGCGGCGCGGTGCAAGCAAAAGGCATTGTTACGCCTCGTCGCCTCGTCACACGAGCACAGTGCGTCGACTTCGTAGGTCTGTGTGCGCCCTTTCACATGATAGTGCGCATTGCCGATAACACTGACCGCATGTGCTTGCACCAATTTCAACGCATTGGCTAATCCGCCCTGGTGGTCATACGGCCCACCACGCATTGCCTCATAGGCGATCTGTAAGTCACGAGTGGCCCGGTCATCGGTCGCGAACAGTTCAGCGGTTGGAGAAGACATCTAGGCGTCTTTCATACGAAGAGAGTGTGTGTGTTCCCCTGGTGATGCCGTAGCCCATGGCGTCCATGTCTGCCAATAGA
>ERZ1292644.878-Hain-H14-01um-R2-878-length-17315-cov-4_pt2 | contig 16373 bp, 21 predicted proteins | sample MGYA00564402_ERZ1292644 | MGnify/ENA primary metagenome ERZ1292644 (study PRJEB36523, sample SAMEA6512644) | groundwater metagenome | collected 2019-01-09 | study: AquaDiva: Metagenomics assemblies of 32 groundwater samples
GACGGTCCATGTATTGTCATCCGACCCGTTCATCCTCCAGAGTTTCCGCCCAACCGCCGCCCACATCCTGTAGGCGGTTGACCCTCCGCTGAATTTTCCCGCGCTGTGAAGCCCCCCAACCCTCCGCGTGATCTTGTACGGAACAAGCGCGGTCGTCGATCCTATCGCCGTGGACGTGATTATGGTGGTGTTTCCGGGAACCGATGAAACCTCGTAGAACGTAACGTCATCCAGCGTGAAGTAGTCCCCGGCCCCAACCTGCCCGGTCCAGAGGGTTCCGGTTCCCGTAACGGTCGTGCTCCCGTTGATGGTCGTAACGGTCCCCGCCGCGTAGGAGTCCAGCAATCACCCCGTGTTGATTACAGCGGAACCCCTCCGCTTCTCGTAGCCTCCTTCCAGAACCGGCCTCGCGTTCTGCATGAGGACGCATTCGTTCTCGGCCAGCATCGTGGAAGGCCCGCGAAGATTCATCCCTCCGCTGAAATCGTACATGGCGATGACGCCCATCAGTCCCTCCTGACCGGAACGGACTGGCGTTCGTTCGGGCGAACTCCACGCGCCCACTTGATCGTCGGCAACTGGGACCTCTGCGGCTTCTGGATCGACCTCTTGGCGGCCTGCAAAGCCTCATTGTAGAGCGCGTAATACGGCCCTGCATCCTTGCCGGAATCCTCCGCCCAGATCGCGCAGGCTTTCCACACAAGGGACGGATGGAACTCCTCCGGGATTTCGCAGACCATCTCGTAGGTGCTGGTCGTTGTGGGGGCAACGCTCCACGCGGAGTCAATCGTGTAAACCCCCGCCGCAGTCCCGGACACCAGCCGCCGGACGCCCCCAACCCCGGTCCCGCTCGTAATCCATATCCGGCTGTTGACGTGGCCGTTCGCCTTGGCCTTTATCCTACCGGCCCCCGCCGTTGTCGAAAGCGTGAAAGAAAGTCCGCTCACGGCCCCCGGCCTTCCGTACAGGAGTTCCGGGAGTTTGCTGACGTACTTGATTTCCAGGGTTCCCCCCACGGTGGGGGTTTCGGCCAGCACAAGGTACAGATCATCCCCGATCCTCCGGGTGGAGAACGCCTCCGTTGCCCCAGTCCTCAAGGCCGGAACATCCGAAAGGTAGGCGAAGTCCATTTTGTTGTCCCCGCTGGTGGGGACAAACTTGAAGGAGTTCGCGTCCGGCGGAAGCAAGTACTCCGTCGTCCCGGACACCACCGTAACGGTGTAGTCCCTCACCATGTAGCCGGGGTCAACCAGCAGGATTTCGGATTGCACCGGACCTTGGGCGGCGTTCAGGTGAAGCAGGATGTCGTTGGCGTTCACGGAGGCCCCGCTGGCTTGCCGGAGTTTCCGCAACGCCATCTGGATCATGCCGTGCTGGCCGCCCGATGATGGGTCAAAGACGAGCATCCGTCATACCCTTGTGTTCGAGATGTCCCGGCGGGACGCGACCTGGTTGTGGCGTCCCACGTAGGTTGACGTACCCCTGATCTTCCGGGGACGCCGGATCGGGATTCCGGTCGCGGTCCCGACCCGAACCATCTTCTCCTTGCCGTCCACCACCCTGCGTTCGTGGACTGACTGCTTCTCCATCACGATCTGGCGAAGCCGATCCGGCAGGACTTCCGGGTTCACGCACACGAACCGGATTCCGAGATCAGGGTGGTTCACGATCCCCTCCGCGATGGAAAGGTCATCCGTGGCGTAGCAGTAGTCCTCGAACTCGACCCGCACCCCGTTCACCTTCTCCTTCCTGCCGTCCGGCAGACTCACGATTTTGGAACTCTTGAAAATGAGCCACGGGCCACGGTCCTCGTGCTCGAATTCGACAGAACCCTTCATGGTTTCAGGACGTGGCGGATTCGAGGGCGGTTTCAACTCGTCCATCTTGGTTCTCCTTTGGCTGTAGGAACCCGATGCAGGATTCCAGATCAAGAAGCCCGAAATTGGGGTGCTTCATCACAAAAATCCCGTTCTCCGTCGCGTTCATCACGGTCCTTCCGTAGTCCCCGACAAACATTGTCGCCGCCATCATGTGTCGGCACATCCGAAGGTAATTGAGGTCCGTCTTGAACTGCCTGCCTCCTATCAGGACGTGAATCTGTTCGGTGTCGGATGAATCTCCGCATCCGGCCTCGTGGCTGTGGATCGCGCCCTCGTCCGAATAGGAGTAGTCGCAACCAACGAAGATGATGGGGTTACATCCCCACAGGTAGGCAAGGTGATACGCCGAAAACGTGGAATGAAGCCCCGCGTCCAGCCGCATCATGCCGGGCCACTTTTCATGGCTGGCGTCATGGAAGTGCCATCCGAGGTGCATATTAAAAACCCGCGTCTCGATCCACGGGGCGCGGTGGAGAAACATCAGGATATGGCTCCACAGCGCGGCCCGGTACTGGCGGAACCAATCGTTTCCGCCTAAGAACCAAGCATCCTGTGCCCGCAACTCAATCGTGAAAAACCACGATCCGGGGGGGCATGACCGAATCCCGCCGTTGACCCCAATGACAACCGACTTTTCGGTGTCGATTCCCGCCAGCAGGTGTCCGTTCTCCTTCAGGCTTGGGCCGTTCCCCACGATGTAGCACGGCTTTCCCGCCATCTCGCCGCGCTCCGGGGATTGTGGATTTTTGAGCATCCTTGAATTTATACGGTACTGCTCCCCAATCCTGTCATGGTGCCCGACCTTGGCGCGTTTCAGGGGTTTAACGACCGCAGGGCCTTCCCAATCTCGCACCATTTCCCGGACGTTGGTTTCTCCGAAGTGCTCCTTCCAGATTCCAACGACCCGGAACCTCATTCCATTCATGTAAAAGAACGGCATTTCCTCCGGGGAGAAGAAATCGTATCGGTTCTGGTTTTGTGTTTTCAGAAGACCTACTCCTCGTGGATCAGGGCAAACACGAACCCGTACTTGGCTTCCAGGAGGGCGAGTTCGGCGTCGTCCAGTTTGTGGTCGAACCCCAAGCGGTACGGCTCCTGCGGAAACGCGACAAACCCCATTACCCCGACGGATTCCGCAACCCGGATCGGGGCGTAGTAAAACCTGGTGTGGTTGGACATCTTTTTCTCCCGTTACTGGGTGGCGGTGTAGCGGAATTCGATGGCATGAATGAAAACGGTGTCGTCTGCGGCGGCGTTGGCCTGGCGGAACACCAACCCGACGGAGGTGCCCGCCACGGGGGCTCCGGCGGGCGTGACCGTGACGGTCTGGACGGCGGTTTGGTTTGCAAGGTTTGTGGTTGCCTCCGCGCTGGCGGCGGCTCCGTCCAGTGACCAAACAACCCCGATGGATTCGATGTTTGCCACGGTGGCCCCGCTCTGCGTTACCCGAACCGCAATCGTTCCGCCGGAAACGTAGTCCGGCGGAACCATAAAGACATCGGTGCATCCGTTGCTGTCCACGGAACCGCCGACGGCATCGTAGGCAATCGTCAAGACCCCGTTCGTGTTCACGAAATCCGGCTCTGTATCGACTCCTGCGGACCAGTTAATTGCCTGGCCAGCGGTGGTGTTCTGCATCCCGCCAATCGGGATGTTGACCGACCGCGTGATGTCCACGATCTCGCCCGCCGCAATGGTCTGGCCCAAGAGGGACACTTCCCCCGCCGCGTCCGCGAACGTGACGGCCCGCGCCGCCGTCAGGGCCGGGACCGTAATCGTCATGGTGTCGGCCCCCTCGCCGAATTGAAGGGAAGTGTCGTCCAGATGAAGGGGGCCATCGTGCTCGGAGAAACCCGCGACGATGAAGTCTGCGGTTCCCGCCGCCCCGCCGGTTTCCGTGAACACAACATCGTCATCGAAGTTCACGTCTCCCTTCGCCACGTCAATCGCAAAGGTTCCTTCTGCGTCAATCACAAACGACGCTTCAGTGGTGGAATCTGCTTCTGTCCCAGTCCGATCATCTTCGATGAAAGCAAAGGCCCATCCATTTGCTTCCACGGTGTTGTTTGCCGCCTTGATGTAAATGGCATAGGAGGTTTGTCCCGCACCGGCAACGTCAACTGTGTCGATGGTGAATACGGAACCCGCCGTCGCCGGGGAATCAACATCCACGATTCCGTCGAATTCCGTGCTGGTGTTGAAAACCGACCTTCCGACCGCCACGTTGAAGGCATAGGTCCCAGCGGAGTCCAGCATAAGCCCAGCCTCATTCTCGGCATCCGCCTCGGTCCCAGTGCGGTTGTCCTTCGCGCTGATCCCCGCGAATCCGTTTGCCTCGACCGTGTTGTTCGCAAGAGTGAATAGAACCGGGGCGGCGGTCTGGCCCGCCCCCGCAACGTCCACCGTCGTCACCCCCATGACAAGCCCGGCGGTCGCCGGAAGATTGTGCGTGACGGTCCCCGAGGATGTGAAAGCACCCGCCACCGTGAAGGCCCCGCTGGCCTGCAAAATCTCGCTGGCGTCCACCGCGAGAGTATAGTCTGTACCGGCAGGGCTTGCTTCCCACGCGATCTGCGCCGCGTTCTGCAACCGGAGATACCCGGCGTCCGACACATCCCCGTCCTGCGAAATCGACGTGGTAATAACCGGGGCAGTCCCGAACACAAGAACCCCAGTCCCCGTCTCGTCGTCCATGATCGCCAGAAGTTCCGAAGATGCGTCGATTTCGTCATTGTTAAGTACCGCGATCCCGGTTTCCTGCAACGCAATCGTGTTCCAGTTTGCGGTCGTGATCCCGGTCGTGGTGTTGAATTCCACGGTGTTGGCCGTGTCGTCGAGGTTCGCCGTAAGGGATTCGTCCGAACCGTTCCCCAACCCCGTGAACGAAATCAGCCCGTCGCCGTCCTGCCCTAGCCGGACGCCCGCCGCCCCGAGGTCAATGTACGAAGCCACCGTGATCGCGTTGACCGTGAAGGTCCCCGTAATCGCCAGCGTTCCCGTAACCGTAACGGTCCCGCTGAACGTGCAGTTCTTGTACATCGGCTGGGTCCAGTTCAGGTTCCGGGCCTCTTGGCAGTATCCCGAAACCGGCAAAAGGGCCAGCGCGAAAATCAGAAACAGAATCCTTTTCATTTTTTTTCTCCGGTTTCGGTCAAGAGGCGGCGGGGGGCCTCCTTGCGGAAGCCCCCCGCCCGTTTGTTACTGGCTCTGGCTGAACGCCATCGGGTACGACTTCCCGCTGTAGTTCACGGTCCCGGCGGAAATCGCGGTCGCCGCCGTGAGGCGGAACAGGAGCCGCTCATGGACGTTGGTTGCGACATCCCCGCCGTCCGGGTCCCATGTGAAATCCACCGTGGAGGCCGGGGCAGGCCCCGTCACCCCGAGGGTCCGGGTAGTGCCCGCGTTGTCCTCCGCGACAACCGACAGGGTTCCGGTCCCCGTGTAGGTCCAGGTCGCATACGGGATGGAGTTCAGTTCCGCCCTCCGGCCCCATTGCGAGTGCGGGGTGTTGACGAGGCGATCCGGCATGATGATGGTCTGGATGCAGAACCCGAGGTAATCCAGCGTGTCCACCTCGCAGACAAGCCGCCAGCCCGTGCGCCCGTCGTCCGGGATCGTGAAGGTCCCGGCGGTGCGGGTCAGGGTCGCCAGCCCGTCGTCAATCGTGGTGGCCCGGAGGACCGCCCCGAGGTGACACCTCCACCGGAGGGATGCGTTGATGAGGTCCGCAACCTCCCCGAAGGTGTTGGTCGCCGCCACCGAAACGTCGATGACGCCGCTCGTCCCGATGGAGGTGTCCACCGTGATCGCCGCCGCCGTCGCGCCACGGTAGAACGTGATGTCCCCGTTGGTGGCGACCGCAATGTGGGACGCGGCGTTCGCCGTTCCTGTCCCGATGAAAACGACGTAAAGGCCGGGCATGGTCAGGAACGTGACCTGCTCGGTCTGTTGCCGGGCGGCCTCCTTCATGGCCGCCAAGCCGGTTGCGCTACTCATTTTCTTGTCTCCTTGGCTTGGTTAGCCGATGACGTTCTTGATGAGCCCGAAACTGCGCTCCTGGATCAGTTCCAGGCCGCAGACCCCGTACCACTGTCCCTTCTTGGCCTTCTCGTCCACGCCCTGAATGTCGTCGTAATGGGCCGGATACCAGTCGGCTTCCGAGGACTTGAGGTACACGCCCCCGATGTGGTCCGGGTCCACGAAGAACCCGTACCCGGAGTAGGTGTCGCCCTCCATCCCCCAGTGGGGAACGACCCAGATGTTCCCGGAGGTGTGGCGGTACTTCGTGACGTGGAACCCGAGTTCCTTCCCGGCGTCCGCATCGCCTTCGTAGCGAATCGAACCGTCCAAGAAGGAATTGATCGCATTGGCTACCCGCTGGCCGCAAAGCAGGAACTTGGTCCGCGACCCGTAGCGCAGAACCTGCCCGGCAATCGCATCGAACTCGGGGAGCGTGAGGAGCCCGTTGCTGGCCCCCCCGAGGTCGAAGATGTTGGTCGTCAGGATGCTCTCCAGCCCGCCGGTCGAATACGCGGTCCCCGAGTTGATCGTCGGGTTCGCCTGATGCCCGAACAGGAACTGACGCTCGATCTGCTTGAAAAACTCGAACATCGCCGCCGACTTCTCGACCGACGCCTGATGGGGGCCGTGGTACGCGCTCCCGAGGGCGAGGTTCGAGATGTGCCAGTCATGCTCGAATTCCTGGATGAAGTTGTCATCCGTCGTCTCCAACTGGCTACGGGCCGGAAGCGAGGAAGACCCGTCCCGCGCCATCGTGGAAACCCAGATCAACTGATCGTTGTCCAGAATGGCGCGGGCCGTCGTGGACGCCGCCGCACGGGACACCGTGACGGTCGTGGACGTGGGGGCCGACGTGACATACATGAGTTCCCCGGTGCGCGGGTTCTTCAACTGCGCCCGGTGGTTCACGGTAACGGCTAAAAAGGTGGAATCGTCCACCGTGAGGGAGGTGGCCGTCGCCGTGTAGCCGCCCGCCGCGTTGATCCGGGTGCGGTACGGAAGCGGCTCCCTCATGTTGAACTCGTACTGGACGTTGGAAACCGGACGCCATCCGATCTTCGCCTGACCGGCCTTCCCCATCACGGTAAACCCGCCGTTGCCGTCGGACTTCACGAGCCCGCCGGTCAGGATCACGAGTTGATGGTTGTTGGCGTCCAGCCACCAGAGTTTCGGGTTTACGGCCCGTTGCCGCCGTGCGCCAAGGAGGTTGTCCCTGGTGACGAGGCCCTGGATGACTGCCATTTATCTGCTCCGCTACCGGACGAACGGCGCGAACTTCACGATTTCATCCGTGAATTGGTCGTTCGCATCGACCGGCTGATTTGCCCTGATCCCGCCTCGTTGCTCGACGGGTGGCTTTTCCCCTCTTTTCGAGGAGCGGAGGTTCTGGTTTTTCCTGATCCATGCCTGACCGGCGACAAGTTCAAGGGCCTCATCCATCAGAAGGTCCGGGATGCGCTCGATGTATTGCTCGGCCTTCCGAAGTGCCAATGGGTTGTCGTAGATCGGCTTGTATCGCGGGTCTGCCTTAACCTCCTCGACGTGCTGTTTCCAGAGGTATTCCGCTTCCGCCTTTTCCTTCTCGGTAGCCTCACGCGCCCGAAGGTCATTCTGGGCCTGCCGTTCACGGGAAAGATGGGCATTCGTGCGCCGGTCCATGATTTCCATGAGTTTCTTCGGGTCTTCCCTTGCGGCCTCCATTTCCTCCGCCGTGGGTTCGGCGATCCCCTCGTGCGCGGGGACGATCCGCATTTCGCCACGGGTCACGGAAACGACGGCTTTCAGGAAATCGGGGTATTTCAGCATCTCCTCCCCGATGGATAGGGCGTTGGCGTACTTCGTTCGGAACTGGCTTTCGGAAACCTCCGGGGGCGCGATGGTGGCTTTCGCCTCATCGAGCCTTTTCTTCCAGCGTTCCGCCTGTTTCTTCATGGCGGGCTGGAATTTCTTTCTCTCGTCCGGCGTCCACTCCGGGGGAATCTCCTCTTCCTTCTCGGGGGTTGCTTCGGGCGTTTCTTCCGCGAAGTCCTCATCCTTGAGGTCGAGGGGGTTTTCCTCCTTGGGGGTTTCCGGCGGAGTTGCGGCTGGTTCGTCTTCGCCCGTGACCTGCACTTCGGGGGCCGGTGTCTCCGATGACGCCTCAAGTTCTTCCATGAGGGCCACGGATTCAGGCTTGCCCAAGTCGATGTCTTTCGGCATTTCTGAACCTCAAAAAAACGGGAAACGACGGGGCCACACGCCCCGTCAAGCCATTTTGCTCTTGCGGCGGTCCCGAAGGCGGGACAGCCTCGCCAGCGTCGGGGGGGCGGTCGCCATGCCTGCCTCCTGTCCCCGGCGGGCCATCAGGTTCCCGGGCTTCCGGCGGCGCATCACGCGCCGCATCTCGTCCGGGTCACGCATTGGTTTCGGCCTCATCATTGCCATTTCGATTCTCCAAATTCCCGATTCTTTCGGTTGCCGTATCGACCCGCAGGTTCCAGTCGCATAGGAATTTCTGGAACCCGGTGATCGCCTTGATCCGGCCCGCGATTTCCGCCTGCTGGATCGCGTGGGCCAGAACCCCTTCGTTCGTTTTCAGCGCATTGATCTTACCTTGATTGTCCAGCAACATATCCATACAACCCCGGAGGCACTTTGTCAAGTAGTCCTCCACGATTGCGGTGCAGTCCGGGTTACGCTCCCGGAACATCCTGACGGATTCCGCGTCCCGCAGAATCTCCTCCATCCGGTCTTTCTCGGCCTTTTTCTGCAATTCCGGGATTCTGCTCTGGAACCTTGAGGTCATGCCGCCGCTCCCTCCATTTGGGGAATCTGCATCGGGACATTGCCCGGAATCGGGGGAAGGGCAAACGCTTCATTCGTGGGGGGCTGTCCAGCGGGTGCCGGGGGAGCCTGCCCGCCAGCGGGAGGCGCGGGAGCCTGACCGGGAACCGGCATCGGGGGGGCCATGGCCTGCCGGATCAGGTTCTGCCTCAACTGGTCCAGCATCTGCTTGATGTCGTCGGTCCCCCGGAGGTCCATCGTGTCCATCCCCTTCGCAATCGTCGCCACGATGAGGGCCTGCCCGATGGGGCTCGACACGATGGGGGGCGAATTGTGGAGGGTGTTGAGGAATTCCGTCACCTGCTGGGCCTGCACAAACTTGGCCCCCATGTTGGGGGACCCGAGGAAAACGAAATCGTACTGCAACTGGATTGATTCCAGGATGTCGTCAAGTGGCCGCTTCTCGGGCACCGGAGGCGGAGCCATCATCATGCCGGGAACCGGGGCCAGAACCGGGGCCAGGGGCTTGAACGGCATCTTCTCCTGCCCCAAGTCCGTGATCTTCTCCCACCTCTCCAGACCGGCCCCGCCCTCGTCCCCCTTCACCAACTGGACCTCGTTGGACCAGAATTGGAGCATGAGTCCCGGATTGGGCCGTCGCCCCAGAGGGACACGATCTCGGCCAGTTTCGCGTTTGAAATCTCCTGCACGACCAAAACCGTCGTCGCGGCCTGCGGCTGGCCCTCCGGGACCGCGCCCCGCAACGGGTCCCCGATCCCGCTTCGGAACCCGATCTGGCGCGAAATCTCCTCGATTGCCACCGGGACATCCTGCGAAAGCGGAGGCGGATTCTGCCACTCAACGTCGCCCGGATCAACCGACCACTGGACGATCCCGCCGGGCCTCCACACCAGTTCGTCAAAATCAATCGCCCCCCCGCCCCGAACCTTGCACATCGGGTTATTGGCGATGTTGATTCCGTCATGGTACTGGTTGTTGAGCTCGTTGCACTCGTAGAAAAGGCTCTCGCAGATTTCGGGAAGCCCCCGCCCCATGACCTGCTGATCGTCCTTCTCCCACTGGAAGCAGGCATACGGCTTCTTCTGGTGCCAGTATGGGTTCCTCCGGTTCATCAAGACCCACTGGCCGTCCAAAACGGCAATTACCCACGGTTTCCCGGTCCCTGGATTGTTGTAAAAAATAACCTCGATCCGGTGGATTTCCCCCCCCTTGAACGGAAGTATTTTCGGGACGCTTTCAAGGTTCATGTCCTGATAGGTCAGGTCCCGGGCCGCCCATCCATCGTCCCCGGTCCCGAACCCGCCAGATTCCTGCGCCTTCTCCCGGATGGATTTCAGTTTCTCCCGGAACATGGGGTTCGCGTCAATCTCCTGCCATGTCCTGAATTCGACGTGCCCCCAGTAGGGGGCGTCCCTGATTGCTGAATATCCGGGGCACCAGATCACGTTCTGGATGGAAACCGTTTCCATCGACGGCCCGATGAAGGAATGACGCTTGACCGGCATCATGCGGCTGACGGGAACAGCGATCCCCGTTTCCTCGTCCTTCTCGTCCACCTCCACTTCCCCGAATGAGTCCTCCAAATCTTCCCGCAGGGAAGTCCTCACGATCTGGCCCCCGTACTTCGCGGCCCCCCGCACGATGTCGCGGAGTTTCACCGGGAACCCGTCCATCTCGAAATCGTAGTCCAGGATCGCCTTCACGACCCGGGCTTCCTCCGCGTCTCGCGGCCCACCACGACCCCGGATATCGAAGAACGGCTTCGTCCCGACGATCCCCTTCGTCATCTGGGGGACAATGGCCTCAAGCCTGCTGGAAATCTCCGGCCTGCTGAATCTGGATTTCCACGGATAGGTTGCGTCCTCGTCGATGAAATCCCTGTAAATCTGCTCCCAATGCCGCCACTGCTCCCTCTTCCGGGCAACGAAACGATCCGATATGGACCGCGCCTCCCGGACCATGTTCAGCGCAACTTCATCCGGGATTCCCGTTTCCGTGATCCGGTCGTATTCGGTCCTTTCCGTTGCCATGCCCCAATAATGCCACAGGTTTCAGGGTTGTCAAGTGAAACCCTCAATATCCAAACTTGGCGTACCTTCTGGCGGCGTGGATTCCGGCGGATGATTTTGAGGATTTGTTCCGTTTTCCCCTGCACGTCGCCAACTGCCAGACCGCTTCCGTCGCGTCAAGGCAGTCAACAAGGGCCTTGGTCCGGGGCCTGTACCTCGCCATCTGGTGCAGGATTTTGGTCAGGCTGGACCGGACCCGGACGGCCTTCTGCTGGACCTGCCCCGCGAACCCGTCCAGCCGGACCCACTTGTTCGTCCTGATATTGTCCTCCTCGTTGAGAACGTAAAACTTTCTCCGATTCTGCATCTCGACCCTGAAAATTGCGTCAAGGGATTCCTGGAACGCCACCTTCTCGATCCCAACCATGAAGACCGAGAACCCCATTCGCTCGTACTTCTCCCCGACTTCAAACATCCGGCCAACTGTCTCGAACGGACTCCATCCGACGCCAGACTGGCAATCATCGACCCACGGGATTCCGCCCCCCCGCGTCACCGCCGCCGTGATCGCGGTTTCGCAGGCGTCCTCCTTCTTGGAGATCGCGGGGTCAACGAAAATAAAACACTCTCCCTTGAATTTCCCATTCTCCTCCCGGTTCCCGAAGTTGTCCACGAATTCGCCGTCCCCGTATTTTATGTCCCTGATCCACTCCTCCTTGTAGCGGGCAGACCCCTTGGAGATCGGATCAAGAAGCATCTGGCAGGACCAAATATACTCGCTCATGTCGGTCCCGTACCGGACCCTCTTGAGGTCCACCATCCTGACGCCCCGCTTCTTGCCCTTGTTGAAAGCCTTGGCCTTCTCGGAATCCCAAGTGAACCGCTCCGGGAACAGGAGGGCGCGGTCGTCCTCCTCGCCGTACCGCTCCGCTAGATCGGGGTCCACCAGCGGCCTTTTAAGCACCGTCCACATTGGGTTCCCCTGCAACTTCCCGAAAAGGTCCGCGTCGTCGTACCGGGTTCCAGGAACCAGCAGGCGGTTCAGGTGGTCCCCCACGAACATCAACTGGTCAAACCGCTCAATCGTCTTCTGGATCAACTCGGGGGTTGCGACCGTTTCATCCGTAACGGCGTCGTCCAGGATGATGTCCGTGAACCGACTCCCGGTGGGGACCGGATCAAGGCAGAAGGTCTCCATCGTGAATTCCTTCTTGATGACGGCCCCCGCAGGATGCCGGAACAGCAGGGCATCCTCGCGCCACACCTTAGATTCCTTCTCTGGCTCCGGCCATAAAATCTCCGGCCATACCTCATGGAAGAATAGACCGTTGCGGGCCTTCTCCCCAACCATTCGTTTTATTTTCAGGAGAATTTTGTTGGCGAGGGTCTTGGACTGCGACCCGATCCCCAACTGGATTTCCGGGTTTTGGATCAGGAGAAAGATCGCAAGATGCTCCATCATGGTCGTCTTGAGGGAACCCCGTGGCAGGAGGATCAGGGTCATGCCTTCCGATGCCCCGAGGGTGTCGCACAGCCACCTGAAATAAGGCCCGTCGAAAGCCCGGAAGTCGGTCCACTCCCGGCAGAACCCGTAGAAGGTCTTGGACTTTTCCTTGGTTTCTGAAACCAGCAGGTCAAACAGAACCCTTCGGATTTCCGCCTCCATCTGGCCCCGCTTCTGCTTCGGGAGTTTCGCCAGAATTCCCGGGTGTTGAGACAGATACCGCGCATCCTGATCCGTCAGGGGCATCTTGTTTTCCTTCCAAGAATTCCGCGTCCTGTTCCCTGTGGTGCCGGATCAGGGCCACCAATTCTTCAACCCCCTTGCCGGGGGCGTCCAGCACAAGGTGCTTCTTGCTCTTGTCCAGAAGATTGTCGCAAAGTTCGACCGCCCCGATTATATCCTGAAACAGTTCCCTGTCCACGATGGTTCGATTCAGGAATTGCACCTGCACGGTTTTCTCTGCAACCCTTCCAACCTCGACGACCCGCTTCCGGGAATCCCTAATCCTCTGGATCAGGGCGGAGGCCACCATCCTGAAGGTCGCCATCTTGTATTCCGGGATGTCCAGCGCCCCCCCGACAACAAGCCTCTCGATTTCGAGCGCGTAGGCGTTCCAGTCCCGGGCCAGAACCCGGAGACTGCTGGGCGTCAGGCGGGACGGCAGTTTCGGGGAATCTGGAATCTGGATTTCTTCGCCCATCATTTCCTTCCGTCCGGAAAAAACGCCTCCTCATCGAACCTTCCTCCATCCCTCCCGATACGGATTCCGTCTTCGCCATTGAGTTTGTAGATCAGGAAACCGTTTCCACGAAAAATAACCCCATAGGAAAACTCCACATTTCCGGTAATTCTTTTCATTATTTTCAAAAGAAGTCCCTTTTTGGATTCAAGCGGCTTCCTGGTGTCAAGATCAAATATTGTGGATTTCATTCATTTCTCCCCCACGATCAGGAACCGGACCCCCTCGCCGACCGGAATCTTCCCGATTTCCTCCCGCATGGGGGCAAGGTCCACCGTGTAGGCGAAGTTGTCCGCGCTGGAACGGTGGATCAGGATGGTGCCGGGGTCCGATTTCCGGTGTGCCTTGGGGGCGGAAGAGCACCCGGCGAGAAGGGCGAAGAATACGGCCAATGCGATTTTTTTCATTTCCTGTTTCCTTTCAGTTTCCGGGGCTGTTCAGCGGCCTCGAACAAAAGACCACGGGCATTTTGTTTCCACCGTGTTTCGTCTCCCATTCCAACGCCGCCAGTCCGCTTGCCAGTTGGCGGTGCCTCATCAGGCCCAATTCGTACTCCACGAACCGCTTGGCGAAAGAAGCAGATCGGAACCCGTGGATGGTCCCGATTGGGCCGTTCAGGAGGTCTTCCATCAGGGTCCATCCGGGGACTGTTGAATCCCAATAGACGCGGAAAACATTGCATCTGAATCCGCCCCGATAACGCCGCCAATCCAGTTTTTCGATTTCCGGGACTTTCATTCCTTGACCTCGATGCCAGCCTGCCGGAGAACCCAGCGGTTCCGGGGGGTGTCGGGGAACTGCTTCCAAATTCCGCCGGTGTCGATGGAAAAAGCCCCGGTGGTTATTTTTCCAACGCCGCGAATGGAGTCCAGAAAAAATCTTTCCGGGTTCAAATCCCCCTCCAACTCCAAGACCTCGCGGGCGGGGGGAACTTGGCAGGCAATAAAACATTCCAATCTCCCAAGCCTATCGACAAGTGCTTTCTCGCCGGGCTGGAACCCGTACCCGCACTTGTGGCACTTCGGATTCTCCTGCCGGGCGGGGGGAGCAGTTTCCATGTGCCTGCATTTCCGGCACGGAACATTAAAGTTCTCTCTGACATCGAACCCGTGGCCGCACTTTACGCACACAGCCCGGAACTCCTCCGAGATGGGCTTTGAATTCTCCTTCTTCGCAAGCCCCAGCGCGTCCCGGTTCTCCGGCGTGTCGGGGCAGGCAATCGAGTGTCCCTGAAAACAAAAATCCAGCCATCCGAAATCCCGCTTCCTCCAGATTTCGGAAAACGAATAGGGATAGGCCGTTAGATATGCCCCATCCCTCCACCGAACCGTCACCATGTCGCTCATAGCCTGCCTCCAAGAATGGACTGAAGTTCCCTCCGTACCCACTCCGAAACGCTTGCTCCGTCAATCTCCGCCGCCACGATCAATCGCTGAAACCCACCCGGCGTAACCCTTACCCGGATGAAGCAGGTCCTCGCGGCAACGCCGGTTTTCCTCCTTTTGTTTTTCATGTGCCACGAGTGTACCACGCGGTGCGCGGGTTGTCAAGCGGGAAAAAGACCGGCGGGCTCTGGATCATCCTGCTTCGCTGGCGGGAACGGAAGCGGCGTCGTGGAGTCAAGCCTCCGGGACGCGATCTCGCAGTACCGCTCCTCGATCTCGATGCCGATTGCCTTGCGGCCAAGGTCGCGGGCGGCGATGAGCGTTGTGCCGGACCCGGAGAATATGTCCAGTATCATTTCGCCAACAAGGCTACCCTTCTCCACGGCCCATGTCATGGCTCTCATTGGCTTCGCGCAAGGATGTTCATTTGTGCTTGCCTGTTGCGTAAGCACTGTCATTACGGAACTCTGACCTCTTCCGTCCCTTGGGTCTTTCCCGTAGAAAAGAACAGGGTTGAATCCTGCGAAACCCCAAGGGGACATTCCGACCGCCGCTGGCTGATAGAACCCCCCAACGTACCTTGGTCTTGGGTAGAAAAACATACAGCGCACCCCAGGAAAAACAATTCCCCTTCCAGACGAAAGTTTTAAAGCCTCCGTAATGGTTGGCACTACATGCTTTATTACAAATTCTTCTGTGTCGTTGTGAGTTTCGTATTTATTTCTGTTCCTCTTGACTGATGTTGTCCCGCTTAAATCACCAAGCCCCCAAGGAGGGTCCGTCAGCACAAGGTCCACCTTCGGGAGAGTCGGCAAAATCTCCCGGCAGTCCCCGTGGAATATCACGATCCCGGATTTCTCGTAGTACGGCTTCATGCCTCACCCAATTTTCTAGTTTTTGATTATTCCATCCCGTCCGGAAAAATAATCCATTGTCTCCCGTGTCGAATTTGGACCCATGATTGCAATTGTTTTACTGTCTGGAGAGAAACATCTATCGCATACAGGAACCGCATCTGGATAATCCAGTTTTGTTCCCTTCGTGATCCATGCCGGGGCCCCGCATTCGGAACATTCAATCCGAAATGATGGAAGAGGCGGAGCCTTCATGTCTGAAATTCTTTTCACGATAACCTTCACGATCCTCACCCTTTCGCCGCCATCCGGTATCCAATCCCGATCCCCTTCTCCACGGACCCCACCGTGAAGAACTTCCCCTGACATCGCCCGCCGCCATCCAGAGGCCGCAGGCACGTCGCCATCACCTGCGTCATCTTCGCCTTATCCCGCATCACCGCATCCCGCTTCACCGCCGACAGCCTTCCAAGATCGGCAATCCCGCCGCAGTCCTCGCACCACGCCCAGCAGGTTCCTGTGCTCATGGTCATTCAAAATCCTCAAAGCGGAAGGTCTTCGGAATCCGGTTCTGCGCGGGACTGGCCGCGCTCCTGTTCCCGCGCCGGGGCAACACAGGACGCGAACCTTGTCTGGCGAGGAAAGAAGTGCAACCTCGTCATCCCGGTCCTTCCGCCCCGGTGCTTCGCCACCTTGACGGCCACAATGCGGTTTTTCGACAGGTCGCCGTCCTCTCCGTCCGGCCACAGAAAAATCACCGCATCGCAAGCCTGCTCGATGGTCCCGCTCCCGCGAAGGTCCGAAAGCACGAGCCCCTTCCCGTTCCGGTGCCCGACCTCCCGGTTCACCTGCGAAACCAGAATGCAGGGCACCCGGTGGATCATGGCGAGTTCCTTGACCGCCTTGACGCATCCGGCAACGCGCTCCTCCTGGTTCTTCGCACCCCTCGGGGGCCTCATGTTCTGCAAATAGTCCACCACCAGAAGGCCAGGGGCCTGCACCGCGAACCTCGCGTGCAACATGGCGGCAAGTTCGTCGGGGCCGAATGGCTGGTCCTCGACGTGGAGGAGGTGGGCCGGGAACCCCGTCATGCGGGCCAGCAGGAGGGTCCAGTCCTCCTCGGGGGCGGTCTTCGCGATCAGGCCGCGGACGAAATCAGGGTCGATGTCGTCGAGGGGGATTACCAAGTCTGGCGTCA
>ERZ1292644.939-Hain-H14-01um-R2-939-length-16368-cov-6_pt1 | contig 16368 bp, 24 predicted proteins | sample MGYA00564402_ERZ1292644 | MGnify/ENA primary metagenome ERZ1292644 (study PRJEB36523, sample SAMEA6512644) | groundwater metagenome | collected 2019-01-09 | study: AquaDiva: Metagenomics assemblies of 32 groundwater samples
GTGGCGTCGGCGCCGCCGCGGCAACGGGGCCTGTAGGCGGCGGTGTGCCCGCAGGCGGACGCGGTGGTGGTTCAGAAACAACGGCGGCTTGTGCTTTCCTAAGGTCTGCAAGCATCTTCCCGGCGGGCGATGATGGACTGGGTGTAGCGCCTCGTTCTGCAAGTTCACCCCTGAATTGTGCAGCGAGTTCTGACTGGGCTGGCGCGATAGACGGCTGTGTGGCGGTAGGTGCCACAGGCGGCTCCGTGGGCGCTCCAGCGGCGGCACCTGTGGGTGGTTGATACTCTCCAGTCATCCCGAAAACTACACGTGGCAGTTTCGCGCTCGTTTGCGCCGTTCCGAATGAATCGAACTCTGTGAAGCTATCGGCTTTATTAGCAAGCTCGCGAGCTCTACCAACGTTCTCCAGCGCTTCGGCGTGAGTATCGTATGGCCCCATGAGGTATGACACTTGATTGTCGCGGCGCATCGTGACGTAGTATTTGCCTCCATCTTTCGGGAGACCCATCTGTACGCCTTCTTCGGTGAGTTGCCGGGCAGGCGGCGCTTGCTCAAGGCCCGCGCTAACCGCAGCGGCAGCGGGCGGTCTGGAGGGAACCGCTTCGCCTGCCGCCTGCCCGGCTTGCAACGCTTTAACCTTCGCCACGTCCTCGGCCAGCGGCGCTGCCTTCGTCACCGGCTTCGCGGTTGCTTGATCAATCAGCTGCCACCGCCGGACAGCGCGGTCGAGGGCTTGTTCCTGTGCAGCATTAAGCAGTGCTGTGTTTTTGAGCGCCGCGACCTTCGCCACTTCCTCGACCAGCGGCCGGTTCAGGCGCGGCGAGGGGAGGAGCGTCTCGACACCTGTGAGCGCCGCCCGCCGCGCTGCCGCACTGAGCGGCAATCCCGCCCTAAGCGCCTTGAAGCCGACGCCTGCGGCCGGGATGGCCGTCAGCGCCATGCCCAGCGGCGTCGAGGGCGAGATCGCCTCGCCGACCGTGCGGCCTTTTCGCGCCCCTTCCCCGGGCTCTAATCGGTTGCGGGGCAGTGTTCCAACTCCCGGCAAGCGCACGTCCGGCACGCTGGACAGAACATCGAGCACGCTGCCGACTGCCTCGCCAGCGGCGCCGAACGCTTTACGGATCGGCTTACCGATGATCGGCGTCTCCTTGATTGCCGGCCCCAGCTTACTGAATAGCCCCAGTTGGGAACGGCCGCGGCCCTGGTTCTCCACCAGTTTCTGCGCAAGGCTCGCTGGCAGGAACGGTAACCGCGCCTCGGCGGCTTCCTCCGGGTGCAGTAGGTAGCGCGACGCCGTGAGCGCCTCCGTCAGCGGGTCTGAGAGCGCGGTCGCCGTAAGTTGTGCCCGTGACGGACGAGGCGCCGGCGGCCTGAGGGTTTTCAGACCAAGCCCCCGCGATTCAGCGAGGATGTCGAGCGTCTCGTCACGGGATTGCTTGCGCCTGAGCGCGTTCAGGTATTCGTCCTCCGACTCATACCCGAGTCGCCGCCAGATCGGGATCGGTGCCGGCGGCGTGTAGACCGGCGACCGGAACGGGTCGTCGAGGAAGGGGTCGTAGGTGGCGACCATTTAAGCAGTCCTCGCCCTATCCCGTGTATTGATAAAGGCCCGTGCCAGCGCCGTGCAGGTGCGCTCCTCATCAAAGCGCTCCACTCCATCTAGCAGCGCGTCGCGTTCAGTCTCGCCACTGCGATACCGGCGCAAGTCGTTGACCATGACGTGCATCAGCTCGTGCACCAACGCGAACTCTAAGTCACTATCGCTTGTCTTCTCAACGCCACGCAGGTTCCAATCGATCGTCGCCCTGAGATATTTCCCCTGAACCTGCGTTGTCGCTAGCGTACCCGGTGCCGGCGTCCCATCCACCTCGAAATCGCCATCGGTGTAGACGTAGGTTATCTCCCACGGCTGCAAGCCGAGATAATGATGCCATCTATCACGCACGGTTCGCAGGCGCTTTCTTTGGGAGGCGCGCTCCTTGTCATTCATCCGCTTTCCTCCATCGCCTCGCCAGTGAGCTTAATGAAGAGCTCAACGTGCCACTGGTATTCGGCCGGAAACTCCCGCGCCAGCGCCGTCCACTGCGGGTAGACGCCGGGCCTGGCGGGGATCACCTGACCAGTAACAGGATCGGGCTGCTCAGGGACCGCTACTTGATCAGGCGGCGGCATCCCGTCAGGCCCGATCGGCGGGTTCTCGAGGTAGAGCGCGAGCTGCTCCCGTGGCGACCAGTCGCGGATAACGCGCCGGTTCATGAACGCAGCGAGGGTCCGCGTGAACTGATCGAACCCCTCCTCCTTGTCGCGTTCCAGCAGCTTTTCGACGTGCTCCTGCACACGCTGCTCGGCGGTGGGGTCCTGAAAGTCAAGCGTCATCTAAGTAAGCGCCGCAGTCAGGACAGAGATCGAGCGTCACTTCTTCTTGCCCTTGCCCTCGTACTGGTCAACCACGGCCTGGAGCTTGCGGTCGATGCCAAGCCGCGTCTCCTCAACCATCACCTTGAGCGTCTTGTGGACGTACGCCTTGAGTTCCGCCAGGTCGTCGCGCACCAGCGCGATCTCCGCCTTGAGTTTTTGATTGTCAGTCGTGGTGCCTTCCGATGTCATCCTATCGCCTCCACTGGTGCTGTATCGGTTCGCGGCGGCGCCATCTGGTAAGGCGAGTTACCGTTGGTGCCGCCTGCTGATTGCTGCGGCGGCGCGGCGCCCATCTGTAGAAGCAGCTCTTGCTCGTTAATCCCCAGCGTCAGCGCGTTATGACGCACGGCCGACGCCAGTGTCAGTGAATCATTCATCGCCGACAGCCGCCGGTAGCGGTTCTCGGCCCGGAGATCCTCGAGATACTCGGTTGCGTTCTCCTTGCCGAGCGCGGTCACGATCTCCTCCTCGGTTACATAGTGCGTCCCGTTCGGGAAGGTCATGCGCTGCTTTAGTACCTCGATCCGCGCCGCGACTGACGAAGCGCGGTTGTCGACGGACATAATGATGCGGTCGAAGTTGAAGTCGAAGTCCGAAAGCGACTGCTCGATCTCCTGACCGCGCCTGACCTTGCGGCCGATCACATGCTCGGTGCCGGTCGTGAGCGTGTAGCGCTTCTCCTCGTCCTTCTGGCCGGGCTTGTTAGGACCGTGCAGATTTGTGCGCCAGTAGCGATCCTTCCACGCGAGCAGCTGCTTGAAGGCGTGAAATTTGAATCGCATCGGGTCGGCATAGTCCAGCGCGTCGATCTCGTCTTGTTTGAGGATCGTAGAGGTTGGCGCGTTGCGGAGCAGCGCCTGCGCGTCCGCCGTACCGGAGAAGGCGGCACGCGGCATATACTTCTGGGCCTCGTCGCGCTGCTCCCCGTATAACTTATCCGTAAACTGGTCTGGCGCCGCCGCCACCGCCTCTGGCTTACCGGCCGTATATAGGACGGCGCGGTCGCCTTGCAGGCTCTCGAGGTCATCAAAGAACGCCTCGCGGCTGGCGAAGTCCATCTGTGCGAGCTGTACCGCCACCTCCGGCGGCAGCGGCGCCATGAACTTTGGTCGCTCCGCAGCCCGCGACGCCCACTGCGACTGCGTGACATCGCGGTGCAGACGGCTCTGGATCAAGGCCAGCAGCGCGGGCGAGTAGCGGTCTTCCGGCAGCACCGCCTCCGGGTTCCAGTGGCCGGGGACCAGAAACAGACACGGCCGCCCGCCCGGGTTCGGCCAGCCACCCTCCTCCGCCATCTCGCCGATCGCCTCGTAACCCTTCACGTCATTGGGCAGCTTGACGTAGTGGGCGATGTAGAGGCCATTGTCAATCGCGCAGACCTTGACGCGGTTGCGGCTCGTGAACGCGGCCCGTTCCGGCGCGAACTTATAGGAGGCGCGCAAGGTCGAAAACTGCTGGTCGTAGAGGTTGAAGAGGATATCGGGGTCAAGCTCGCCGGCGGCGTAGCCCTTCTTGTCGTAGTCGCCGTAGGCTTCGACAAAATCAACGACGCCTTGCTCGTACTCCTCAACCGCCAGCGTGACGTTGAGCCGCCCGTCCTCGAGGAAGGCGCAGGACGTCGGGTCGCCGACCTCAAGGTCAAACTCGATGTACGCTCGCCGGTACTCGTCGCAGCGGTCGTCATAGTCCTGCGCCGGCTCGCCCCGCTTCCGCTTCGGCAGGTTCCACGGCCGCCGCCTGATCCAGAGTGGCGCATAGGACGAGATCGACTGATGGCGGTGGAGCTGATAGCTGAGCAACTTATCAGCATCATTGCGGACGATCAGATTAGCGTCGGAGACCTCCATGCGGTCCGCCTTCGCCTTATCGCCCTCACGCGCCTCGACGTGGAACGCATAGTCCTGGTTCTGGAGGGTGGCAATCCACTTCGGCGCTGCAAAGTCCCCGACCTCGCGTGACACGGTCGTCACGATCGTTTTATAGCCGGCGGCCGCGAGTTCGCGCTTGATCCTCTCGTCGTGGCGGGCGTGGACGATATCCCATCGCTCCCGGCAAACCCTATAGAGTTCTGAGAAGTCGGAGCGCAACCCTTCGATGATGCCCTTAGCTTCGCCTACGTCATACGACACAGTTCCGCCTACACTTTGCCGCCAATATACACCGCCGGCGCTTGCCGCTTTGCCCGAAGCTGTAGTTCCTCAAGCTCGCCCAGCGTCCTGCGTCGGGGCGCCGCACCCAGGAGTCTGAGCGCAGCATATACCGTTGTGTCGACCTGATCATCGTGCGCGCCGCCCGGAAACGCCGTGTGCTCGTTGACAAACATCTCCAGCCAGCTGGCGCCACGCGGCAGGTAGAAGTTGCCGGCCTCGGCGTAATAAGTGACCGCCTGCGCCCTGGCCGTCTTGCTGTTGCCGCCCGGCTTGATCCCGATTACGCCCGGCACTGTCTGCTTGAGCGTCTGGATCAATGGCTGAGCCCAGGGTACATCCTCAACGACGACCGGCAGGTTGTGGATGGCAGCTAGGTCCTGCGCTTGCCCGACCAGCTCCGGGAACGTGAACCGTCCGCGCCTGAGGTCGCGCCAGTAAAGGTCGGGGCCGATACGAATGACGCTGGCGAGCACGGCGTAGTCGGTGCCAGGCTTGTCCTCGTTGCCGGCCGTGTCAACGAAGATCCCGCCGAGCGTCGGCGCCCCCGGCAGCCGCGAGTAGTCGTAGTAGCGCCACCACGACGGCTTGAACAGGGCGCCGGCCTCATCGATGACGGTGCCCTGATACATCAGCGCCCAGGAGCGCGAGTCCATGCCCAGCGCCTCGGGTGTCAGCGCCGCCGCCGGCCAGCGCTCCGGCCAATAGGACGCACCGCCGTCGTCGATCGCCTTGATGTGGACCACGTGCCAGCCCCGGCTAATCGCCCAGGCCGCTGGGTCCTGCTCGTGCCAGCGGGTGCAGATCTTGACAACGCGGGCGCCCGGCGTGAGCCGGGTCATCAGCGTCTTTTCGAGCCAGCGGACGACCTTCTCGCGCTGATACTCGGTCGCCATGTTTTCCTCATCGGCGATGTCGTCGAGGATGGCCCGATCAAGCCGGGCACCAAGGATTGGTGAGCCGACGCCGCCAGCCATGTAGCTCGCGTCCTTGTCACCGACGTTGGCGCGCTCAAGGTACCACTCGAACTCGGCCCAGCCCTTGGCGCGGTCGGGATGGACGCCAGGGAAGAGGCGCCCGTAGACCGGCGACTGGCTGATAACGTCGCGCACGGCGACCGAGCGCCGGTAAGCCTGGCGGTCGGTGTTGGAGAAGAATCCTACGTGCTGCCGCGGGTCCTGGCCGAGCCACCAGCTGGCGGCCGCGATCATCGTGTTGGTCTTGGCGGCGCCTGGCGGCGCGACTATCAGGGTGTGGCCCAGCGAGTCGTCCTCGAGTACAGGGATCACCTGCTCGGCGATGTGATGCGGCGCTACCGCCGGCAGCCCCTCGTCGGTAAGGAACACAAGCGGGAGGTAGGCGGCGAGGCTCTTACGCGCCGCCTCAAGGTCGGCGGGGGAGAGGTCGCCGCCTGGGGCGAGGGCAAACGACTGCTGCTCTGTCTGTCTGATGGCGCGCAGCCGAGCGACAACCTCGAGGCCGATGTCGTCTTCATACTCGGGCGGAGCGTAGACGATGCGGGTAGTGCTCACTGCCTACGATTCTACGCCTGCGCCCTACGCCTGCGGTAGCGCCCGGACGATACGCTGCGCCTCACGGACCGCCTCGTCAGGGTCGAGGCCGGCGTCGATCGCGATCTGGCGGATGCGCGCCGTGATGTCGACCCGCTTCGGCGCATCGAGGCCAAGCAGCTTAGCGCGACGTTCCATGATTCGGAGCATCCGGTCGATAGCCAGCAGGTCGCCTTTTAAGACCTTAACCCATATTGCCTTCTCAGCCGCCTCAAGGCGCTTCAGGTCCTCGGCCAAAGCCGCGTCAACAAGTTGGACGCGGTGCTTTTGCCACTCGAGGCGAACCGCGAGAGTATCTCTGTATGCGGTGGAGGGATGAATGCCGAGCGCCTCGGCGATCTGGCGAACTGAGGAATAGCCGAGCATCAGCCCGGCGACCTGCTCGCGGCGGATCGCGATCTCGACTGGTCCCGGATTAAGACCCATTTTTCACGCTATCGTTTCATAGCCTCGGCTGAGCATTTTGCACTCCCTATCGTGGCAGTTTACACCCATGCTGTGCGGCGCAGCTCAAGCGCAAGACGCACGCGCTCCACGGCGGCGAGACGTCTTTCGCTCGTCTTGGTCGCCGCCATCTAGTGATTTCCTGTGCACCCATGCTGGCGCGCCGGCCGCTGCGGAACCAGGGATTCGTAATGCACCGCCGTGAGAATCCGAAGGTCGCGGACCGGACCATGCGCTGACGGCGCCGCCTCTTGGACCCGCGCTCGCGCCAAGACGGGGCAGCCGTCCTCGTGCATCGTCGCGACGAACGACGTCCGCTTGATGACGTAGGTCACGACCCAGCGCATGGCCGGAGTATACACTTTCGTAGCTACGAAACCTGGGTAAACCTCGGTCTCCGAAAATAAATAGCCCCCGGGGTGTTGACACCTATCGCACCCTAGTGTACAGTCATCGTATCGATAGGCACGAGATAGCAGAGGAGAAACGACAAATGATTAAGGGCACATCTCACCTGGACCGTTATCCCAACTCACCCACACTGCGCGGCAAGTATCGGGGCATTGAAAGCTACGGCTGGACCCAGTTCGCCAGTCAGCGGGTTCTCAAGGTCTCAATTCAAAACGTCGCACAACTCGAAAAGCTCGGCTGGACCTATATCGGTATCGGCCGGTCCTACGCTTACGTCACCAAGCACTTGAGCGGTTAGGCGACATGACGATGACCACAAGCGAAGCATTCAAGGCTGTAGCAGCGATCTCCAAAATCACTACGCTTGGTGGTGGCCACCGAGCGACCTACCGAGCGACCATCAACGGGACTGACGATGAGTGCTGCGTCACAGTCTGGCGGCGAGTCTACTCGTTAGGAACTACGGGCATTGTGATATCCCTCTATAACAAAGCCGCCGTGGAAGATTTCTTGAAGCAGCATAGTGAACGGCCCGCCCTCTTCGCTGCCTATTCACCTGCGCCGATCAACGACCGCACAAACGGGTACAGTGGCGGCAACCAGGACTCGCGGTAATAAGAGGAAGGGAAAAGGCAATGAGGATGATCCCAAACTATTATTGGACCTGGCGTCCACAAGGTCGACCCGAGAGCTCGCCAGCACTGACGACCACAAGTCGGCGTACTGTTGGTACATGGAAGCGCCTCCAACTCCGGTTGGGTGGCACCATCGAGCGCCATCAGAATGGCTGGATAGTCTACGGCTTCTAGGTCCGGAGAGCTGGGTTAGAGCCCCAGCTCCCTGCACCTAAGCAGGAGAGGAGAAACGCAATGGCAAAATACACGATCGAGGCAGGTTGTGGGCACACGGTTGAGCAACAGTTATACGGCCCGGAGCGGGAGCGCGTACGCCGACTGGAGTGGATGCGGAGCTCGAGCGGCAAATGCAATGCCTGCTACGCGGCGCTTAAGCACGATGAGGAGCGGTCGGCCATTGAGCAGAGGGTACAGCAGCTCACGCTGCAACTGCTCGGCGCTATCGATGCAGCGCCAGATCCGGCGGCGGCCCTGGCTGCGCTACAGGCGCAGGTCGGCGAGCGTATGCGGCTGGCGCCAGCCGCTGCTGGCAACGAGCCGCGCATGATCGCGGCGCTGCGAGTGCTGAGTGAGCGCGGCCAGAGCGCCTAGATGACACCGACGACGGACCGCCGCGCTTACATGGCATGCTACTATATCGAGGTCCGCAGACCTATACGACAGGCGGCGCAGCGTCGCGAAAGACGCTGCGCCGCCTGTCAGGCTGCCCTAGCGGCATCTGCGCGGGGGACCCGGCGTCTCTACTGCTCTCGGGCCTGCAAATCACGAGCGCAGCGCCGGCGTCAGGCTGGGTGACGAGGCGCTTTCGTCTCGCGTCGCGCCCGATGCGCCCGCCGCCCGCCGCGAGGAACGCGAGACGCGTTGAGGTGGATGACCGGGAGGCTAGCGGCGCGATTCCTCGCAGCGACCGACGGGAGAGGGTTATCCTGTAGGCGCGCTCTGGTGAGCAGGTGTGGTTGTGGGGTTGGGTGGTGCTCGCCGGAGCGCGCTTCTGTCGGATCGCTGCGAGGTTATTGGACACGGGAGCGTTAGGAGAGACTCCAACCGCCATAGCTCCCACCGCCCTCGGCTCGAATTAACTTCGGCTGGTCCTCTTCCTAACTCCCCCAGGCAACGGGATTGACTCGCGTCAGGCTCCCTCTGCTGTGACCTGGACAGAGCTTCCGTCCGGCGTGCAGGCCCGCGGCCCCCGGTGAAGGTTGGCTTGCGGTTGGAACACCCCGCGTGATAAAGTGCATATTCAGTTGTAAGTCTGCCGGGTTCCGCAAGTGTCGGCAGACACGAATAAAGGGGCGACGATCAATTGATCGTCGCCCCTATCGTTTAGCGATCACCCGAAGCCTCTTGAGCAATTCGTTGCAACCGCTCGAATGTCAATCGTCTTCCCCCTTCCCAGGGATCACGCACGTTACACCCGCCTCCGCGGGCCCGTCAACGATCACGTCTTCATGCGATCAGCCTGAGGGGCTGGCGCTCGCCCGTCCGCCGGTTGACCAGGACGCCGCCGAACAGCGGGCCGGGCCGCAGCGTGCGGCAGGTGACTCTCCCGCCCGGGCGCTTTAGCCAGCCCGCCTCGACCAGCGCGTCGACGCTGTAGGCGAGAGACCCGCCAAAACTCACTCTTGCCGCCCGGGCTATCTCGCGCCAAGAGGCGCGCCGCGACCAGACTGCCAGGAGGATCCGCTGGTATCGGCGCCGCGCGAATAGCCCCACTTGCCGTTTTCGCTTCTGCATGGTTAAGTTTCCTTTCCCTTACTGTCCGGTGCTCCCCTGGCTCCCTACGGGGTGAAGATCAGGGAGTCAGGGGGGTAACTGGCTCGCTCGGCTTCTGCAGTGCCCTCGTTGCCAACGGCTCGCTCTCTTTTCTCGGCGCCCTCCCAATGCACGGCTCGCTCCGCCTCATCGGTACGCTCTGACTTCCCGGCTCGCTCGTCGACGCTGGTACCCTCATCCCCTACGGCTCGCTCTGCTTCGACGGTGCTCTCACAACGGGCGGCTCGCTCTTCTCAATCGGTGCTCTCAGCTTCAACGGCTCGCTCTGTAAACACGGCGCCCTCATCGTTGACGGCTCGCTCTACCCCGTCGGTACTCTCCGAGTCCATCGGCTCGCTCACGCTCTACGGCACTCTCCACTACGTGGGCTCGCTCAGTGCCGGCGGTACTCTCAGATGAAGCGGCTCGCTCGGCGGCCCCGGCACACTCTCAGTCCACGGCTCGCTCGTGTCTAGCGGTACTCTCTCCTTAGTCGGCTACTCGCAGGGCCAGATCATGGACAGGGCCAGCCCGGCGGCTCGATCATGTGCGCGTGCCCGGGCACGTGGTCCAGCACGTACGGCTTCGGCGGCAGCCGGTCATAGCGGCAGACGTACAAAACATGATGTAGATGCGCGAGGTAGATCTTGACCGCCCATCTGCGCGCCCGCAGGTCAAGACGGCCCGGCGGCAGCTTGCCGTTGTCGTAGTACTCATGCTGGTTCTCGGTCAGCTTGCGGCCAGAGGCCAGGGTTGCCTCAACCGCCTCCGCCGTCCCGCCCGCCAGGTCGCGCTCCAGCTCATAAGCCTTGCGCTCACGGTAGAGCGCACCGTAGAAAGCATCCGGGCGGCCGGATTGCTTGACGAAGCTGTCTCCGGCCTTCCAGCAGATCACCTTGAGGCGCGCGTTCCAGGGGCGCTTCTCGCCCTTGCTCCAGACCACGGTTGGGTCGAGGCCGGCAAACCGCCAGATGTGGCCGACGGTCGGCGCCTTCTCGATGTCGATGTGGGCCAGAAGGCCGGCCGCCAGGACCGGCCCGATGCCCTTCTGTGAGAGCGCCCAGCGACCTGGCCGCTGCTCCTCGACCCACTCAAGTAGCGCGCGCCTGATCCAGCCCTCCAAGAGCGACGTCTGGTCGGCGAGCCAGACGAGTAGGCTGGAGGGCTCGCCGCCTACGCTGAGCGCGCGCACTTGGTTCGCAGCAGCGACCCGGTAGCCCTGCAGCGCGTAGTAGCCATCTACGAGATAGCGGACCTCGGCGGGACCCAATATGCGCGCCGCGTCCAACAGGTCGCGCTGCAGGCGACGCAGCTGTTCCGGTTCCTCGTTTTCGAGTATTGCTTCGGCGATCATCTAGCCCTCCGTTTCTACCGCGCCGGATGCGAACTCCCGAGCAAATACAGGTATCGCGAACTCTGGGTCGTCCGCGCGGTGCCCGCTGGGGCAGATTTCCGGGATCGCCCCGACCGCCGCCTCGAAGGCGTCCATGCAGGCGTTGCACCACCAGGTTCCCGTCAGGGCTTCAATGATATGCAGCACCTTCGACTTATCAATCGTCGGCTTCGGCTTCCGCTCGCGCGGGGTTCGGGCTGCGGTTGCCGCCTTCGGCTTTTTCTCCTTCGGGGCGGCTTTAGCTTTCCGCTCGCGCGGGGCCTTCGTACTCGCCTCGCCTTCGAGGCTCCAGAACCTCCAGCCGTTACAGTTGATCCCGCCCATGACGGCGGAGCCCGCGGCGCTCAGGCTCTTGTATGAGGCCGCTTGATTTGTCAATCGCTGCTCTCCACAGAGCGCATAAGTGGCCGGATCGGTGTCGAGCACCTCGGCCTGCCATTCCTCCTTCCTGTATCTCGCCACGAGACGGGTTCCGGGTTCCAAGTTCCTGTTCTCGATGGCCATTGACGTCGTTGCCTCCTGTGCTACTGAGCCTCAGCAGATGCCGTTAACGCATCTTCGCTCTGGTCGGAGCGGGAGTCAAGCGCCTTTCTGAGTCTGAGACGGTTTTGACACACTCTGCCTTCCGGCCGGTGTTTTCCTCCCAACGGCGGACGGCAACGTCCACGTAGCGGGGATCGATCTCCATGCCGTAGCAGCGCCGACCGAGGCGCTCGGCGGCGATCAGGGTCGAGCCGGACCCGAGGAAGGGGTCAAGGACGATCTGCCCTAGCTGGCTGCTATTCCGCAGGCAGCGCTCCACGAGTTCTACCGGCTTCATCGTTGGATGTTCGCGGGATGCCTGTGGTCGGGGAATCTCGAAAACCGTAGTCTGGGAGTGATCCCCGTACCAGCGGCTGCCTTCGTGCCTGCCGCGACCGCTGCGGCCAGGGCCCGGCATCCAGCCGTAGAGGATCGGCTCGTGCCGGTAGTGGTAATCGGAGTGACCGAGGACCATCGAGTCTTTCACCCAGACGAGGCACTGATGTATCTGCCAGCCCAGGCCATCGATGACGTTCCAGAAGGTCAGCGCCTTGGGCCCGGCCGGGTGCGCGATGTAAAACGGCGCGCCGGGTTCGAGCGCGCCCGACACAGCCGCGAACGTGGCACACAGAAGGGCCGACAGGCCCTCGGCCCCGTCATTGGCTATGGTTAGCGCGTCCCTCGTCTTGCCTTCGTAGGAGACGCCATAGGGCGGATCGGTCCAAAGGATGGCCGCCTTCTCCTCGCCCATCAACCGCTCGATGTTCTCCAGTTTCGTCGCGTCGCCGCATAGCAGCCGGTGCTCGCCAAGCAACCACAGGTCGCCCGGCTTCGACACCGGGACGTCGGGCAGCGGCGGCGCTTCATCCGGCTCGGTCAGCCCGGCCCCCTGCGGCAACACGACCCGGTTGTCTCTGGCGATCAACTCGAGCAGGACCGCCAGGGATGGTTCGGACGCCTGGATCGCGCCCAGGAGAGACGCCAGCGAATCGCGCGACGCTTCCGCCATCGCTGCAATCGGGTCGAGGGTCGCGAGGATCAACCGCTCCTCTTCCTCAGACCATGACCCGATCAAGACCGGGACCGCCTCTGTCCCGCGCTTGATCGCCAACTCACGGCGCGCATGGCCGTCGATTAGCCGCCCCGATGCCTCGTTGTAGAGCAACGCGCCCGCCCAGCCGACGCGATCGAGGACGTTGCCCAGCGCCTCAACTTGCGTCGCGGGATGCCGGCGCCAGTTTTTCCCGTTGGGTTGAAGTTCGCTTGGATCCCAATATTCTAGTTTGAGTCCACGTGGCTCCATGTTGTCCCCTTGATCACATGCCTGATCGCGCCCCAGGAAACGCCGAACCGCTGGCCCAACCGCTTGTATCCCTCACCTGCCTGATGGCGTGTTCTTATCTCCTGAACGAGGGCTGTATCAAGTATCGCCTGGCTATTTCGTTCTCCACGATATGAGCCCGAATGAATGAGATTCTCCGAGCGACTTACATACTCAAGATTGCTCGCCTCGTTGCAGGTCTTATCCAGGTTTCTGTGATTGACCTCCTGTCCTGGGGGGCAGGGCCCAAGAAAGGTTTCGGCTATCAGACGATGGACCAGTTTTGGGTGGGCCAGGTTATTGATGTATAGGTCTACCTTGAGATAGCCAGCATTCTGCCTGTGGACACGGCGAATGAGGCCGCTACGTGAACCTCGTCCTTTCGCCATTCGGCGTATGCGCCCCTGATCGCTAGCCTCGTATTCGGGGAAACTCGGTATAGGAAGCCACTTTTCCATAATCCTAGTATACACCCGCCGACACCCTACAATTGCGCCGGGTTCTCCGCCAGCTCCTCAGGCGATCGCCATTCGAGGCGTATGTTTTCCGCCATCATGCCCGTCCATTTAGTCGCGCTCGCGACTGGCGACGGCGGCGCTTGTTTCGCTCCTGCCGGTGCGCCTTAGCATGACCGGCCTTGCGGTTGTGAGCGGGCAGCTTCGCCTTGCCTTCGTGTCCGTTACCAGCGTGACCGATCATGTTGGTTTACTCACAATCTCGACGACCTCGAAGCGGACGACGTAGCACTGCTCATCGGAGCGCTGCCAGGATGCCCAGAAATCTCGCGGGCGCGCTCCGGCCACACGCAGGTCCAGCGCCTCCAGATACTCGAAGCCCTCGCGATGCCAGTCCTCCGGCGGCGCAGCATCGTAATACTCTAGCGTCGGGTCTTGCGTGAGGCGGATCGTCGCGACCCTGTGCGGGTCCTTCGCGACATTGCGCGGCGACGTGTTCCACGCATCGATGATCATCCCGGCCTTAAACTTCGCCGCGTGAGACGCCGCCCATGCGCGACGGGTCACCGTTTTCTGGCCAGCCAATAGCGCCGGAGTTGTCCATCCGAACGAGATGATCATCCCTCTCCTGCCTTGCGCTGTTGGTGGAACAGTTCTTGGCACTTAGGACAATCAGCTTCGTGTGCCCATAAATGCCCCTCCTCTCGCTTGGACAAACGAGGAAGCAGGCAGGCGTTATGAAACAACTGACGAGCTTCATGGACATCAGCCTCGGCAGCAGCTAAGGCGTCCTCAAGCTTGACTATCTTCTGACCCCCTCTCCAGCGTTCATCGTTGAGAACACGCATCACCTCGTCCCGCTCCCTCTCCGCTGCCTCTGTGCGGGCTGTGGCGGCTGATAGACGAGACTCAAGGTCAATAACTCTCTCGTTTTGCTTGTCCAGCTCTTCCCGCATCGAGACGATGGCAGCAGCAGGCATCATGTAGCCAGTGGACTGACAGGACTCGCAAGCCATCCTGTACATTCTGCCGTCCGTGTCGTAAGAACCAGACGGCACTTCGCCCTTACCTTCACATTGCAGGCAGAGCGTGAAAGCTACGTCCGTCTCCTCAGCCGCTGGCGTTGATGGCCCATGTACAGGGCAAGTAGGATTCGTTAGTTTCCACATTCCATCCGCTCTCTCCATGTAGCCTGTCTGCCGCGCATCCTCATTACAGATGCAGGCTGGTGTTGATGGCTTCGCATCGTCGGCTCCGTGCCATTCGCGCAGCGTCTTGACCTTGACTAATCCGCCCACGTTAATCCCGATTCGTCCGTCTACTGTGACATGTATCGACGGCGCGTAGTAGTCGTCATCCTTTTCGTGCCAGAGTTCGCGGTCGGTGTTGGCTGCGGGGCCGTAGTCCTGTTTCGCTTCGTGGTCACTATTCATCGGACGGCTCCTCCTCAATGAGGGTTGGCTTAGACCAGACGATCCCTGAGCCCATACACGACTGACAGCGTTCAGGTATATTGCTGGCTGACGACCAATCGGGAACTCCTACTCGTGTATAGAAGCCGTTAGCAACCTGCCCTGTTCCATAACAAACAGGACATACAAAGGGTGCTGTCTGCTGCTCGCTCATGCTTCCTCCTTGTCGAGTGCGTCGTAGACATGCTTAAACTCGTCTATCTGGTCAAGGCAGATCCACATCGCCTTGCCTAGCGCCTCATTCTTGGGCATATCGTCAAGCTCAGCGATGACTTCGCGCCAGCCGCCTATTAACCGCCGCAGACGACCTGCAAGCGCCGCCTTCTTGTGGCCACGCAGGATGCGGTCGGCGTCAACTTCCCGGTTAACGAGCACTATTCCCAGTGTCTTATCGCTACTAGCGATGGCCCACCAAAAACCGACGGCCCCAGGTGGTGCGTTTACTCCCACCTTCATCCACGTCTGCTCAGTCTCGTCGCTCATCGGTTCACTCATGGGTCCACCTCTCCCGCTGCGACGACTCAGGGCTAGTCATGGCCACAGCAGCGTGTAACTACTTCCGGTTACAACTGCCGTCCATGATCTGTTCCTCGCGCGCAATCGTGCCCAGCGGGTATTAACAGCATGGCGAGCGCTTTCACTGCGTTGCTCCGGTGTCATCTTCGCGGCACGCGCCTTGCCACCCATTGATGACATCTCTTTCCTATTCGTCATTGTGGTTCTCCTCTGGGGGTAGGGATGTCTGTAGCCATACGGGGTATGCTCGCGATCCCACGTCGACAGCTTGTCAAATAGGAACTGTCGCTCCGGCGAAACCTGCACCGGATCAGATATCTGCTGCTCGCTCATGCTTCCTCCTTGAATGGGCTGCGTTGATGCTCCTGGCAGAAAAGTCCGTCTTTCCAGCAATCCTTGTGCCCGTAGCAGCCACATGACCATACGCGAACATCGCCACCGCAGCCGCAGCCCCAGAGGCATTCGTGAGCTGCGTCTATTTCTTGCATACAGCCACAACAAATGGTTGCCTCACGCCAAGTCATACTTCCTCCTTGTCGATTGCGTCGTATTCATTGCAAAGGTCTCTGGTATCATCGCCCATTTCTAAGTACTCGTTGGCGGGCCAAGCACTCTCAGGCAGATGGCGGCGTGCCTTATCTGCCCACGCTGCCTTCTTGTGGTCGCGCAGGATGCGGGCAGCGTCCGCCTTTTCGCCAACTACCCCGACATAGCGGGTACCCTCAAAGATTTCGTAGTCAAGCGCTACCGCTGTGTCCTCATGGTGGCTCCAATCCTTGATCGTCCACGTCTGCTCAATCTCGTCGCTCCTCTTGTCAGTCATGGGTTAACCCCTGTCTGCCGCCGGTAAGCGGCTTTGCACCACGGGCAGCCTCGCCACGCTGCGGTAGCACCTGGGTACTGCTGCTCATAGGGACAACCTGGACGAGCCGCCAGCCGATGGGGAGACTTAAACCGGAGCATGCGCGGACCGTCGCGTCGTACAAGAGCGGCCACGAGCCAAGTATCGTCACGTTGCATGTCATCCCTGCCCTCCCTTGCGCTGGCTGTGGGGCCTCCGCCACGGAGAACAAATGTCGTTCTGCCGCCGAACAGAACCGCAAACAGTACACCAATGCATCGGCGCCTTACCGAACCCTGTAACCGCTGGATGATTGCAATCATCAGCCTCCGCATCCCGTAGCGCCTGCCGCGTCGTCTCTAGCTCTGCAGTGGCGGCATCAAACGACTCGAACAATGCTTGCTCAGGCGTGCGCGTAGATTCCCCGCCGCTGTAATTGGCGTATTTCTCTAACAAGTCTTCGCGTTTGT
>ERZ1292644.940-Hain-H14-01um-R2-940-length-16349-cov-6_pt1 | contig 16349 bp, 13 predicted proteins | sample MGYA00564402_ERZ1292644 | MGnify/ENA primary metagenome ERZ1292644 (study PRJEB36523, sample SAMEA6512644) | groundwater metagenome | collected 2019-01-09 | study: AquaDiva: Metagenomics assemblies of 32 groundwater samples
GAAGTATAGCAGATGGAGTATAGTAGATGCAAGGAGGTGCCCTAACATGTTCAGGCTTATCAAACTACAGGAGACGTCGGACGGAGACTGGCTCATGGGGGGCGGGGACGGAAAGGTCTACTTCGTTGTTAGGCATGTTGCCAATTACATAGAAGAGCACTACCCCAACATGGATACCGAACTACGTGTCTTTCGAATGCCTTATATCAACCCATCATACGTGGACGTTCACATTCCCCAGATTTCCAACCTCGTGGCACGACCATACACGGACGAAGAGGTAATGAAAACGTTCATGTCCGACCACAAGCTGACAGACAACGTCGTGACGGTCACCCCACGTACGTGGCAGATTGCTGGTGAGACGATCGATGCCGCCTTCAGCGAGGAGCTAATGACCTGGGTTGTCGTCGACAAGCAAACACATGCCTAACATGCCCTGCATGCCCCAACAGCTCGTGCCCCCGGCGGGGGTCTGGGGGCGGCTAGCCCCCAGGTATTATTCATACAACAAGCTGTTTGTGCCCCAACATGTTATGTAATTCTAGGTATACCGTTTTCCTTCATACCTGTAGTATTAGGTATACGGTATACCTAGCATTGCATAATATAAATAAAACTGGTGGTTGACAAGCAGCTTGCGTTTTGCTAAACTGACGTTGCGGACGGGCACAGCATGTTATTAGTATTATACATGTTACTAATAACATGCATATTACTAAGGGGAGAAACAAGCAGGTGGCACTCATCAGCAAGGCACAGCTTACTGGAGAGACTCCAAAGATTCCAGAAATTCCAATGCTTCCAAGGCTTACAATGGATTACCTACCAGAGCCTGCAAGGAGTTGGGCAATTAGAGTTCTCCCACCAGAGATTGACAGTATCGTTGACCCAGAAGTACATGCCATCGCTGACCCAGTAATGGAGGATACCCCACATCCACGGTTACCCCTAGAGGATAGGGTGGAGGCACTAGAGAGCAATGTCCTGCCAGCGATCGCAGAGCGTGAGCTCCGTCTAACCCAACTACAGGCAGAGAACGAGCGACTCAAATTGTTCCTCGGCATCATCTGTTGCTCGTTGAGCAATGCAGCCGATCCAGCTAATCCAAACGAAGTTGGTTTCCTCCGACACATCTCAGACAAGGCAATGAAGAGGGCAAAGGACGTCATCACCGTTGGATTTGATCGAGACGCTTCTATTCGATGCTGGGAGCTTTGCGTCGTAACAGACACAGCGGAAGACTGGAACAGTTTTCAGAGGGTGCCGACCGCAGCAGGGGAAGACCATCGAAAACCATACAGACCAGAACCAGGCATGGATCTAGCAAACTGGTCCCTTTGGATGATTCGATAACATGTCGTTGCCTACCATGGCAGCCAAAGATCGCCTACGTGCCAAGGAGCTCATCGACCGTATCCACGACACTATCCTTGAAGAGCTCCCCGACATCATCCAAGGTGCGATCGACCTCGCCAAAGGTGCATACATTGAGGAACTTCTCCCGCATGGCAAGACCCGCGTATACAGGCAAGCTCCCGACAACGTGATGATCCAGTACCTGACAAACCGCGTGATGGGTAAAATCCCTGATCGTGTGGAGCTGGGCGCTGCTGGTGCATTCACGTGGGAGGAACTTGTCAAGCAGCGTGCGGCTGAACGCCTTATAATTGAGCAAGTACAACCTAGACTGCTTGAAGGAGTTGACAAGTTGATGCCAATGGAGGTACAACAAGTAGAGCGGATGGAACAGGAGGAGAGATAATGTCAGTCGGTGGCGATCTCACCTATGGAATCGGCTATCAGTTTGGTTCTGGTGCTACTTCAGTTCCACTGGATCACTTTCAGGGTCAACTAAGGTATGTACAGCCATTTTATCCAAGCATGCCCCAAGAATACCAATACGCGAAGGAGAATCCCAACATGCGTGGCTTGTTCCAAGTCTACATCGTCGACCCAACTGCAGCCGGTATCGTGTGCAAGGACGTCTGCATTGCACAGGACGAGTCCAGTGCCAAGCTAAAGGTAGCAGCAGGCTGTCCAGCGTTGAAGGACAAGGACTTCGACGACTTCGACTTCATTGTCGTTCGCTTGGGTGACGTCCGTCCAAAGGCAAAGAAAGTGACGCACGTCAGTGTTGAGTGACCAAGACATCCTCGGCCACTGCCTAGAAGGGTGGATCCGCATCGACCCGTTCGACAAGCAGTGCATTCAGCCTGCTTCGTACGACGTACATCTTGGACTCAAGCTCGTGGCATATACACAGTTTCCACTGAATGAGGCTGACCCACGCGGAGGTGAGGGTGCGCCAGACACGTATAGTATTTGGATTCCAGACCATGGCTATCCCCTTCAACCAGGTCAGTTCCTACTCGGCAGCCTCCTCGAACACATCCAGATTCCCGCCAACATGTCTGCTCAGGTCCACGGCAAGTCTTCGCTGGGTAGACTGGGACTTCTCGTACATGCAACCGCAGGGTTTGTTGACCCCGGCTGGCGCGGCCACCTTACGTTGGAACTACACAACTTGCTGAACGTACCGATTCGCCTATACCCTGGAATGCGGATTGCGCAGATCTCATTCACTCCACTTAGCTCGCCATCCGTTCGACCGTACGGATCGAAAGAACTAAGCTCGCGTTACCAGGATAGCCCTCCAAATCCTATTCCGCACATCCCGTCGCGCATTGACGAACGACTGGAAGCTGCAGTAAGTGCATGACATGATCCTAAACAGAGACAACTTGTCATTCTATGAAGAAGTCCCTAGCAGACGGGTTAAGATACTACGTGTTGAGATGTCCCTATTCCTTCTCATGCTCCAAGGGATGGACGGCGAACGTCGAATTAAATGTGTCGGCATCCCGGCCGATGCAAAAACAGTCGGAATCTTCACAGACAGAGCATTCAACACGGTAGAAATCGCCATTGAGAGCAACGAGTTCCCAGAAACACCAGTAGGGCTTGACCCTCCATTTCTTCGCTTGGAGTTTCAGCTCATAACATGACAACGCCTTGGCTTGATCCAGCCTTGCGTCCGCCCGTCGACGACATCTTGTTCGGTGCGGACCCTCGTTGGTTCTTTGAACTCTTTCTCGACATACCGACGCAGGCTGGGTCGGCCAAGTTCAAGCTCTTTCCTTGGATGCATGACGTCGCCCTATCCATTACAGACCACGAAATCATGCTCAAATCCCGTGACGTCGGCTCCAGCACGTTCTGGATAGCCGAAAAACTCCGAAAAGTGCTTACACATCCAGGCGCGAACCTCCTCATTGCGGCTGACAAGGAGGGGAACGCGGTCAACCTGATCCGATATGCCCGTCATATGGTCCAACATTTGCCCGATGAGTTCCGTCCACGCGTTGGCAAGGACAACGAGACGATGATTGAGTTCCCAGGACTGGGAAATTACATCAAAGCACTCCCAGGAACCGCCAGTTCAGGCCGCTCAGAGCGTTGCACATACCTAATCTGCACGGAAATGGCCTTCTGGGAGAAGCCAGAGGAGTATTTTGCTGCCGTTACAGGTGCTTTGGTTGCTGGCGGCGAAACAGTGATCGAATCCACCGCAAATACTACTAGCGACCTGTTCCACGAGATGTGGCATGACGCTCTGAACGGGTACAAGAAGCGATTTTACGGTGTTTTCGAGAATCCGAACCACATAGAAGCCTGGTACGACAAGCGGAGGCTCGAAATCAAGGAACCGCACCTGTTTTTCCGTGAATACCCCAGCACGTCGTTCCAAGCGTTCCAATCCTCAGCAGACATTTACTTCGACAAGGACGACTTAGAGCAATCCAGCCTGTTTATTCGTCCTCCACTGTCCACAACGCCTGTAAGTGCCAACGACGGTGAGCCGTTGGGCTACATCTACCTGTGGAAGCGCCCGCTGCCAGGCCGGCACTACGTTATTGGCGTCGACGTGGCCGAAGGTAAGACCAATGCTCGGGGTAAACCTGACTACTCGGACGCAAAAGTCCTTGACTGGCAGACTGGTGAGCATATTTGCACGATCCACTGCCGGCTGACAGACGACCTGTTTGCGAGTGAAGTGTTTGACCTCGGCAAGCATTACAATGACGCGTTTGTAGCCGTAGAACGCAATGGCCCCGGCCTGGCAGTTATCCGCACGATGCAAGCCTTAGGTTACACAAACTTGTACTACCAAGAGCAGGTAGAGGATTACATTCTAGGTAGTAAAACGAGAACCCGACATGTGGGTTGGCTTACGAGCGGTCGAACTAAGCCAATAATGATCTCAGACCTCAATGGTGCCATCCATGCTGGTGACTTCATCTCTCCAGACGGTAACCTATGGGATGAAGCTAAGTCATTTGGCCGTGACTTGAAAGCAAAAGGTGGGGCTCACGACGATCAGGTCATTTCAGCAGCGATCGCGTGGCAAGCCAAACAGGCGTACAGGCCAACACGCTCCTACCAACAAGTGGGGGAGCAAGGACGAGCGACAGCTCGTAGGGATTATTCCTGGTCAGACATGTTCGAGTAGCCCTTTTAGTTAATCAGCTTGCTTGTTGTTAACCGTCTCCAATTCTGCTAGTATTACCCTGCGACACTCCCATCTGTTGCGGGGGAACGTTGGCCGAATACACATTCACCAAGCCCGAAGACCTCAATGACCTCTATGGCAAGTTGGTGCAAATCCACGACAAGCGGATTGCTAAGCAACTACGTCTCCAATCCTTGTGGGAGATGCCAGTTCGCTCCACAGAAACTGGCCGTACTGTGTTTGTTAACAATGAACCGTGGACTGCCACTAGGTTAACAGTTGCCCTCGTCAATCAGGGGAAGCTCATCTTCCGTGGGTCAGCCCCGCCGTCCGACAATCCCGACAAAAACGCGAAGAACAACGCTGCCATCTCGCAAGTCGAACGCTTGTTGAAGGCACACTTTAGGCAGACTGACTTCAACTTGTTCCAACGTCGACGAGGTACATTCCTGCGTCAGCTTGCGTACCACATGGCAGTGCACGGTTGGCACGCTGGAATCACCGTCGTGCAGGACAACAAACAGAATGGGGAGTGGCCTATCTTCACAGACGTGTGGTCCCCCCTCGACACACTACCGGACATGGAATCAACTGCAATCGTCCACAGGTCACGCATCAGGTGGGGGCAGCTCAAGTCTACGTTCACCAAAGAAATGGGCATGTCGTTCACCCCACCAGACGGCACGAAAGACCAGGACGCGTTCGACGTGCTGGACTACTACGACAGTGAAACAAACGGCGCTGTGTTGATTGACGGCATAGGCGGCGCTCCACACTGGCTCAAGCAGCAGAAGGAGCACGGCTTCAATGCAAACCCAGCTTGGTGCAACCCTGTTGATGCCGTCCCATTCAGGCCAAGCGCCCTCCTACAGACTGGGAGACAACTCAAAGTCTCGACAAGTCCCGACGCTGAAGACAACCGTTGGCTAGAATACGTCGGTCAATCACCAATCCTGGGTTATGAGACTGCTTACCGCTACATGTCTGAACTAGCCAATCAGATCGCTGACGTCGTCGAGCGGTGGGCGTCAGGCCTATTGCTCGTAAAGACGATTGACGGTAAGTGGGCGGACATGGACCCAGCAGCCAGCCAGGGTCAGCCACATTTCATGGATCGCACAAGCATTGTGGAGGTAGTCAAACCTCCTACGTTTCCTGTTGACGATCGCGCCTGGATGGCCGTCGTTGCCGAGGACATCAGTCGTGCGTCGTACCCCAGGGAAGCGTATGGATCTGTCGGTGCTGGGTCAACGCCCAGCTCACTCCAACTAATGCGAGCTGCGTCTCAGTACATCATTGAACCGATTGTCGAGCAAGCAGAGGACGTGTCTGAGTACTGTGCAAACAACATATTGAGGCAACTAGAGTCTGGCGGACGAAAGAAGCAGTACAAGAAGTTTATCGCCGTCAGGTCGATCGGCAAGCAAGGTGGTGGCATTCAGGACTGGATCAAGCTATCTGACGTACCTGATGGCATCTACGTGTCGGCCAGCTTGAAGGGGTCTGGCATTCCAAGCGACAGGCTACAAACATTGCTTGCTATCACGAACGTGGCGAACAGTGCCAACCCGCCGGTGTCAATCGAAACACTGCTTGATGAATTCCTGGAACTCGAAGACCCGCCAGGTGAGATCGCCCGCATGTTCTGGCAGAAGATGACAAGCTCCAAGATGGTGGAAGAGAAGGCCGCACCCATATTAACGCTAACAGAGTGGGCGGACAAGATCCGCTTGAAGGGCACAGACAAGGCAAATGCTATAGCGGACGCATTCAATGCCATGGCTTACGCCGGCATGATGGAGCTTCGTGCGAACGTGATGCAGTCCATCAACTCGTCCGTGCAAGCTATGGCCCAGCCTGTGGGTGCTCCTCCACCCGTCGAGCCAGCTGTTGATCCCACTGGCGGCGCAGGCTCAGTTGGTGCAATAGCAGGCGCTGGCATGGACCCCAACATGCAACAGGCTGGGGTAGCGCCGGTCGGGGCACCGCCGGCAGGATCAACGATGCCAACGACAGGCCCTAGACAAGACATTGCAGCGGCTATGCAGGGGCCAGAATCCCAACTACCAAGCAGAGGACAATACTAATGCCTCATGATGCAGAAGACGCACCAGTCTGGCATCCACTAGAGCCAGTTCAAGGTTGGCCTCAATGGCACATGGAAAGAATGCTTCGTGGTGCTCCAATCACTGAGGTTGACAAGGACACTATACGTCAGACCTTGGATAAGTATGGGTGGACAGAAGAGTCTGTTAACCGACTTGTCGAGTCTGTAAAGTTTTATAATGTAGATAAGATAGGCAGAGGGAGTGCTTGGGGCACCTACTATGCACCGGGCGCTGATGCTTATTTGAAGGCAGAGACTAATTGGCCTAATAACCGTGATCGTGTAGAAATGGGCGTTGGTGGGACAGTTCTTGTTAAGCGTGGCATACCTCCTGGCGCTGGTGTATTGGAGCATGAAGCTGAGCATGCTATAGATCTAGAGAACCCTGGATATGATCCTATATTTGGCTCTGTTAAGGGTCGCACACAAGACATGAGAGATTTATCTAGAGGATATCAGCTTGATCCTCAAGGTCGACAGTTCGTGCAGTCTCCGGCAAGCAGAGAAGCAGCAAATATAATGGCAGCTCGATACACTGAGGGCTTGGCGGTTGAGCACCCATCTCCAGTGGACTCAGCTCACCTTAATACAGCACTAATTGATGAACTGAATTTCGATTACAGTCAACTTCCGCCAGACTACGCCAGCAGAAACTTCCCTTACGCTAAGTACGGCCCGTCAGAAGTAACGGCGGCGCTCGAAGCATTACAAGTCGACAGGGCTAGGACAGAGGCTCAAGCGAATTTTTTTGGAACAGCCGCACAAGTGCCGTACACAGGGCCTGATGATAGAGATTCGGATTATGAGGATCCATACCCAGCAATGACATGGCAAGAGTTCGGTGGAGTTCCAGGCCCAACAGGAGCCGAGTTGACACTACCAGTATCATACAAGAATCTTGCTCAAATCCTTGGCATTTACTAGGAGGTGACGTATGCCCGCACGATGGAAGCCAGGTTTCGGTTGGGTCGATACAGTCAGCAAGACAATCTACGCGCCGCTCCCAACAGGTGGGGGCGTGTGGGTAAACCCAAAGGGCTGGGCATTCCGTAACGGTGACCCAATCCCAGCCGGGGACTTCGGTCCTGACGTGCAGAGGGTACTGCAGCGTTACGCCACGCTCGGCGGGCAATTGTTCCCCGAAGTGGCTGACGACATGGCGCTGCCAGACGGGTTCCAGACACGCATCTACACAGCACAAGGTAAGGAGCCTCTTGCCAATGTAGGTTACAGGGGCCAAGAGCCCACATTGGACGCTGGGCCTGGCCGTATAGGCCGTCGCTCCAACACGTCTGCTGACGCCGCAGGTGATGCAGCTTGGCAGCGGGCCAAACTCGAAGGTAAGTCCGACGATCGCGCAAAGGCTGAGGCCGAACTCGCGTATATGGAAGCAGCTCGTCGTGGTGGGCTTGAAGAGAAGTATCTTGACCCAGGCCAAGGCCCAGACACACCACAGCTCAGAGCAGCTGCCGCAGCCGCAGCAGGCGGGGGTGGAGGCGGTGTAGGCAAGGCAGGCGCAGTAGCTACCCGTGCTCCTACAACTGAGCCGGGCAAGGGTGCGTGGGGGTCAGACCCTAACCGAAGTATCTTGAGAGGGGCCATCACTGCACCCGCAACCAGGGCCGCAGCTGCTGTCGGTGCTCCTACTGGTACTGGCTTTACAGGCGATCGACCACGAGACTTTGGACAGCCAGACCCATACAGCGCAGCGATCGTTAACGCTGCTAGTGGTGGTGGTCTCGGCGGTGGGAGTTCCTACCTGCAGGCTAAAGGAACGGGAGAAGCTATCCGCAGTGCCGGTGGTAGTGCAAACGACTTCATAGATGCCATTCGTAGCGCCGCGTCTGGCGTAGACACAAGCGTGGAAGATGCCTTTCGTGCTGGGTGGCAAGCACTAGCCGACGCGCTAGGTGTTAACAGTCAACGCGATGAAGGTATTCCTGATTATTCCGTGCCTATGCCCGAGAATAATGGCCCGTACTAGGAGGTGATGCGTGGCATACACACCAACCCAATATGCAGCTGCAATTGGATATCTAAAGTCTCAGCGTCCTGATGTTCTCAAATACGTTACAGAAGAGTTGAAAGCTGTTACCCCACAACAGGTTTATGACGGCTTTCTTCAATGGTTACGAGAGAACAAGGCTACTTATGGCACAGATGACCCTGTTGACATGGTTTCTATGCGTTACCAGTGGAAGGTGCCGGACCCTCAGCAGGGTGAAGTACCCGTGAGCCCACAGCCAGTGACGCCAGTAGTGCCGACTCCTCTACCTGTTGTTAAGCCTGGACCGCCGCCTGGTACGGAGAGCGCCTTCACTCGTGGCCTCGACTATGCCTACCTTGCCGACCTGCTCTCCAAGCCCAACGGAGAGGAGAACGTTGCAGAACGCCTCCTGTCCAACTATGAAGCCAGTGCAGGCACTCGGTTCAATTCCCCCTACAGGACGTACCTTGGTACTCATACAGGTGACATTAACTCGCTAATCGGACTCAGGTCGGCTGCAACAGGCGATGCCCCAGGCAGTGAAGGAATTATCCGTGGTATCGGTGACGTACTCAACATTAACCGAGCTGGCGGCTTGAGTGACCTAGAAAGTGGTGCGCGTGGATACCTCACCTCCGCATACGACCTGTTTGACGACCCAGATGCCGGCTTATCCGCATCGGCCAAGGCGTTCAAGGGCGACAATGCAGCACAGGCAAACGCACTCAGGACAGTCATGATGTCTAGCCTTGCCCCTACGTTGCGTGGTTCCTACGCCCGCCTTGTCGACGAAGGGTGGAAGAAGTACCAGACCCAAGGCGGCGGTGACGCTCAGATGGCAACTTACCTGCAGCTTGCCAAGCAGCTCGGTCTGTTTTAGTGGGGAGGACGCGTGAGCATATTCGATAATTACAGCAGCCTGGCTCGGTCGCTTGGCCTCCGACGTGACATTAACAACGTGTTCCTGCCGCCGGGATTCAAGTCTCCTATCGTCGACACGCCTGAGCAGATGCGCCCTGTATTCAACATGTTCACGCGCAGTCTTCAGAACCGGGGACCGGCTGTAGCCTCCTTCCTGGATCGAAATTACCAGAAGATAGCCGACGATTACGCCGCTGCTGCACTCCTAGACCCCACCTTAATGTTCAAGGACTTCCTGACAAAGTATGACCCCAACCTGCGGTACAAGCAAAGCGCTTCATTCGAGCGTGGCGAGCGTCCTAGCGCGTTCTCACGAGGCTTCAAAGTCTTAGGCTTCTAACAAGCTGGGACAAGCTGGGTGGAGGAAGCAACTTGTGGGACGATGAGGGCAACTATCTAGGCCCTGCTGACGACACAGACCTGACAGGCGTGGACACGCAGGACACCGTCCTTGACATTACTGCTAATGACGTCGCTGACTCGTCGTTCCCCGAAATATCCGAACCACCTCCAACTGAAGACCAAGTCCCAACCTACATGTTTGACGAGCCCCCGCCAGAAGCTGACTTCATGCCCACACATATTCCCGATGAGCCGGCACCGTCTATTGAATCTGTGCCGACAGGCCCAGCGCCAGACGAGCCCCCGCCGACGGAGTACAACTTCTTTGAGACTGCGGTCGACCAGGCAGTTGAGCCGCCGTATGAGCCGTCTGAGCCCGCGCCGACATTAGAACAAGTGCAGGCATCTACGCCTCCAGACGAGCCCCCACCTGTTGCAGCGATCGCTGCCGCCGACTTGCCGACAAGTTCCCCACCTGTCGAGCCCCCACCTACTGAGCCTATAACAGCCGAGTCTGTGCCGCCGAGTCCAGCGCCTGAGCGAGATACGCTTGGCCGGGCGGTTGAGTTTGGCCTACAAGCTGCCAGCTACACACCATTCGGGCAGATCATCAAAGCGACAGAAGACCCTCTAGTCGCCGGCTTACTCAACGCATTGCAGATCCCACAGCGTGCGATCTTTGGTGGCATTGCTGGCTTAATGCGTGGTGAGAACGTGCTCGAAGGTGCCGCCAAGGGCATTGCAGACCCCTCGTTCGGTGGCGGCGCGTTGCTGGACGTCGTGAGTGAAGAAACAGGCGCCCCTATTTCGCCTGTAGTACATGCCGTTGGCTCGGTCATCCTAGACGTAGTGGCTGACCCCATCAACCTTATCCCGTTCGGTGCAGCCGGTAAAGCGCTAGAGAAAGTACCACTACTCCGACGTGTAGGTCAGTCCAAGCTAATGGCCGAAGAAATTGATGCAACCAACCTTGTCACCGACCTGTTTGCAGACAATCTAGATGCCGTCACGCTGTCGCAAGAGTTTGTTGCCCGCCCAGCACTTGACGCCGTTGAACGTATGTTGCCAGACTTACTCAAGCAGTTCGTCACTCGGGATGACGCCGGCAAGTACGCCTTGAAGTCACAGCAGCTTGCTCGTGCTACCTCGTACATAAACGCGAAAGAGCTAACACCGGAAGACTTAATCAAGCTCTCTGAAGGGGTGGAACTACCAGTCACGTCCGAACTGCCAGAGAACGTATTGCGTTCTATCCGAGAGATGGAACCCGAGATCAAACGCTTCGTCAAGGACACGCCCAAAGCGAGAGAAGCAACACAAGTTGCTGTCACTGCACTCAAGCAGCTTGACCCTACAGGTGCACAGCTCGTTCAGGATGCGTTCGACGAGGGTAACCTAGAACGTCTGCTCGTGTTGGCGCACGCGTCTGGCGACCAAGCACTAGAGAAGTCTCTCAAAACATTGTCCGACAGGTGGGACGGCGTCTTACCTACCAACGTGCTGGATGCAGCCGCTCACTCCCGACTGAGCAAGTGGATGAACAAGGAGAACATCCGCCTGCCTGACCCGAACATTGCACATGACCTGTATCAAGCATTCAAGCAGGGGTATCTCTACCTATCGCCACGGTATCACGTAAACAATCAACTGGATTTTGTTGGCAAGTTCTTTGGCGTGGAAGGCGGTAGCATAAAGTCCCTGTTCAACCTTGATGACGTCCATAATGCGCTGGGCCTGCCTAAAACAGCTCGACAGGTTGATATACAGGCCGGGTCAATCGCCCTGTCCGATGATCCGCTTAACCGTCGTGTTGGGTGGGAGAAGATGCCACTCGGCGTAGGCGACGCTATTAGGTGGGTTGGCCAAAAAGTTCAAGGCGTTGGTGAGCTATTCGACAGTCGCGTCATTGTCAAGCAGCGAACGTTAGAAGCGTACCAGATCACTCGCAAGGCTGTCATTCCTAAGCTCGACAAGTACTTCGCTGACGCAATGCAGCTTGCTACGTCGCCTGAAGAAGCCCAGCTTGTCACTGGCATTCAACAAAAGGTAATGGGCGCAATCAAGTCCGGCAGACTCCTGTCAATGAATGACTTGAAACAACTCGGCGGTGAGATTAAGCTCGGCAAAGTGCTCGACGCAGATTGGGTTACTGGCCCACCTGTAGTGTTCGGCGCTGACGGCCGCTCGTTTGTGTACCCGCCGACGAACAGCCAAGTGTCGGACGCACTCAAGCTGCTTGATGACGAGCTCAGAAAAGGTTTGCAAACTCAAGGCCAGGCGTCCGCTACAGCCAAGAAAGTGTTCGACGATGCCATTAAAGAGGTCGGCCTAGCGCACAAGAAGCAGCTCGCACACTTGCAAGCACAGAAAGTGGAGAACCTGCCTGAAATACAGTTCGAGTTATTCGCATCTCACCAGCGTGCCATGTCAGCCCTACAAGATGCTGAACATCCACAGCACATACTCGAAGGGTTGCGCGCTTTCCGCTGGACGGAAGACCTGTCCGCTGGAATTGCTAAGGCAACACGCGAGCAGGTAGAACGGCTCACGGCAGATCTCGCTGAGCTCAAGAAGACTGATCTCGTCAAAGCTGGCTACATGGAAGATATTATCCATGACTTGTGGGAGAACTCAGACCGATCACGTGTTGAAGCGTGGACTGCGTTCCTAGAGTCTGTCGACGATCTGCTTGCTAACCCAATAAGCGGGGGACCGCCAGAACTACTCAGGGCGGCTAAGGCTGCCAGGAACCAAGTCAGGGATGTCGTTACAGAACAGAACAGGCAGGTTCATGCAGCGTTAGACGCATTGAAGCCTAAGCGCAAGAAGGGCACCCCACCTGTTGTTGAAACTCCTGAAGCTGCTGCAGCAAGGATAGCCAAGCGTGGCGCGATCTTTGATGCGCGTGAAGCTCCGATCCTCAAGGCTGTGCGGGATGCGGTTGCTGGCCTTGAAGGGGGATTTAGGGCTGTAGGGGTGGACCCAGACGCATTCAAGCCAACCGAACGCGTACGAACACCCACACTAGATGATACGTCGTCGACCGCATCGAAGGCTCACGCACGTAAGATGGCTACTGACGCGTTTGACGACGCTGAATCTACACTCAACACGAACACGACTGAAATCCTCGACTACATAGCAGCCTGGCGGACCAAAGCACTCGCTGAGCTCCCGCAAGCCCTCCGGACGCCCCTACAAGCTGTTCCACCTGAGCTCGTTGACCGAACACTCAAGCGCGTCTACTCAACATGGACTAACCTGCTTGAGCACAGCGCGCATTTTGGGGACACCGAGGCTCGTCGTATCCTGAACGATTACCAATCCGGCAAGACGAAGATCGACCATGCCCTCAACCTGATCTCGCCTTTCAGCATGTGGCAGCTTAGGAACATTTCATACTACGGGGATGCGATGATCCGCAACCCACGTATCCCCTACGTGGTGGGCAAGTACCTTGAACTAAGTGAATCAGAACGTGAGAAGTCCGGCAAGCCACTCTTGTTCCTCGGCTCTCTACCTGTTGGGAAACCAGGTGGCGTGTTCGGTGAGAACGAGGTATGGATCAACCCAGTCAGTCCATTCCTTACCGGCTTGCAACAGGCATATCAACTCATCAACGCGAAGCAGCGGTACGACAATGCACAGAAGTTCGGGTCAGAAGCCGACAAGTCGAAGGCTGCCGCCGAGCTCGCAGGTGCATCTGCTGGTGGCCTCTCCCTCTACCCATTCGTGCAAGAGTTCCTGACGTTCTTTGGCTTCTTCGGGGACAAGGCAGTGCAAGTTCCTCTGCCTCGCTTCCCTGGCGGTGAAGCAATCGAGGCCGGTGCAACACTGCAACCCGTCCCGAGCGTACTCAAGCTGTTTGAGTCACTCGGCGTGGACCCACTCGGTGCTCTCACCGGATGGATGATTGGTGAGCAACGCAAGCGCATGCCCACACTTGTCCCACCTACAGAGAATAACCCCACACTGCAGACAATGGTTGAACGTATCTTGCTTGCTGACGTGATTAACGGCTTCCTCGACTACCGAACGATGATGCGTGCTCTAGACAGTCGCACGCGCGAGACGGACACAGTATTTCTCGGTGCTAAGTCACGCGCCCGCCTGCTCGTGGACGAAGAGAAACGCTGGAAGGCTACCGCCGGCTCGTTCAGCCAAATGTACAGGCGCGTCACGCCAGAAATGCAGGCCGTGTACAAGGCACAACAAGACCAGCGTGCGATCGAACAGAACGCGTTAGGTGACACGCTGTACGCCGGTGACTTGGCCGACAATGAGTATAAGAGAAACCTCCTGTTTAACACCGGCTCGGCTGAAACCCTGCAAGCATATCGCGGTACATACGTCGAGTCGGATGAAGAAAAGCGTCTGCTTGCCTCTTACGACGAGTGGATTGACATGGACCCCAAGGCACGACGCAACTACCTTGCACAGCCAGACAACGTGCGCTTGGTGGCATTCCTAGCCTGGCGAAAGGCTCAGACAGACAAGTCGAAGGACTCTGTCAGGGACTATATAAAGGAGAAGCAGCCAACAAAGCCTCCAGAGCCATTCGAGGTCGCCGGCCTGGGTGCTCGCGGTGGCATTGCTCCTGTCGCTGGCAGCGTCACGTTGCGTGGAGAGCTGCCCGCCCAGACTGAAGTGCGTCGACTTGAAGCAATCGAGAAGATGGTCGACGCGTACAACTCGTTCTCCACCCCTGAAATAAGGAAGGTGCAGGAAGGGAAGTACCCATCAGGGAAAGCGTTCTATGACGCGCTTCGAGCAGCCGGCGTGTATGACAGGTACACGCAACTCCAGAAAGACCAAGATGCGTTTGTTAGTGCTAACCCACGAGCAGCTTTGTGGAGACAATTCAGTGATGAGGAAGGTGCTCGCGCTAAGCTGTACGGCCTTAACCCGTTGGAGTACAGCGAAGTCTTGACCAAGCAGACTGGCCTGAGCAAGACAAAGCGCTTTGTGCAGTGGGCAACAATCACAGGCACGATGGGGATCATTGACGGCACGCAGATTGTCAAGCCTGGCGGTGGTACGCAGGACGGCACTACAAGTGGATTGCCGGCGGTCATAACGAGCAAGGCCGCCACAACAGGCAAGGGTACTGGCACAACCACTACTCGTCCACCTACCTCCACAAGTCGGCCTGCAACAACCCCATACGTTGCGCCACGTGGCACGACAGGCTATTTCACTGGCAACTACAGGCGTGGTGGAGGCGGAGGCGAAGGTGGCGGTAGCCCCACCTCTATCTACAAGCTACCACCGAGCGGGCCATACGTGCCCCCGCAAGTTGTTAATCCTCGTGTGCCTGTTAATCCTGATGTAGAGCGCACGAAGGCACAGAACGCCTACAACACGCTGTCTGCTGACCAGCGCGTTGAACTAAAGTCAGGCCAGCCCCTCAGTTCCAAGACAGAGGTTGCCCTTCGTCAACTATGGTCACGGTTGGGTGTGCTGATGCCATTCCTAGAATGGCTGAACATGATCCGCACGTTGTAGTAAATCCACTTGTTGTTAACCGTTGGCGATTACTTGTATAATACAAACACGCAGCACACAACATGGAGGGCAATGTGAAGGGCGACAAGAAGAAGAAGGCCATGCCCAAAGTCGACAAAATGAAGGCTGACGCGAAGAAGATGCCACCTTGGTTGAAGGGAAAGAAATAACGTATGACTGATAATGTTGCGGCAGGGACCGTCGTACTCAGTGACAAGCCTGTAACCACCGATGGTGCTTCAGGCTCATCTGCTGGTGGACCGTCAGCCGGAACTAATGGAGACGCGGCAGGCTCAGCAGCCGAGCGCAAGGCCACACTTACCAAGTTACTTGGTGAGACGCCAAGCGACGAGCTGATCGAGCTTCTGTCGGCGAATCCAGAACTTCAGAAGCAAGCAACGCGAACCATTAGGCAGGCTGACATACGACGCCACGCCGAGAGCCTGGCGGAAAAAAGAACGAGTGAACTGCTCGGGGAATCAACCCAAGAGATCACGACCTTGCGTGCACAGGTTGCCGAACTGAAGGCGGCTATGGATGCAGGCAAGCTCGAAAACATGAACTCTGACGAGCGAGCGGCGTACACAGCACAGCAACAGCTAGTACAAGTTACCGAACGTCTGAAGAACTTTGAGCGGATCGACGCACTACGAGATGCCGACGATAGTATAGAAGCTATCCTCGGAATGGCCCGCGACGAGTGGGGTTTCGATGACGGCGAGATCAAGGAACTACGCAAGACTGCCGCGAAAGAGCCACCGGCAAAATTCATGTCGGCCGCTCTCAAGCTGGCGTCTGCAAGGGCGAAGAAGTTGAACGACGATCACGGCAAGAAACTCGACGACCTCAGCACAAAACTGGCTGCCTTGGAACGTGGTACGAGCGGAGTGTCAACGTTCGCTGCCACTACTCCTGCCGCAACAGGCGGAGGGATGGACGACGAAGCGATCATCAAGGCGTACAGCGAAAACCCA
>ERZ1292644.943-Hain-H14-01um-R2-943-length-16313-cov-4_pt1 | contig 16313 bp, 16 predicted proteins | sample MGYA00564402_ERZ1292644 | MGnify/ENA primary metagenome ERZ1292644 (study PRJEB36523, sample SAMEA6512644) | groundwater metagenome | collected 2019-01-09 | study: AquaDiva: Metagenomics assemblies of 32 groundwater samples
TTTGTTTAAATCCACGGACAAGTACTTACGTAAAATCGGCAAATCAAAATGATTTATATTGAACCCAATTATCAAGTCGGTTTTTAGAATCAAATCCTCAAACTGCGGCATTTGGTTTTCTGTAAAAGTTAAAAATTCGCCGCTGGCATAAGAAAAAACGCCGGCAACAGAAAGAGAAAGTTTGGTTAAATTTTCTTTTCCGCCAACATCGGAAAATAGATTTTGTGTCTCAATGTCTAAAACAATGTGATTTTTCATAAATCGTCTTCGTTTTTAGGCGCTTCAATCATATTCTGTTCAACCCCGATCGCCTCGCCGGTGATTCTTAAAACATCTTTATCAATTTTTCCTAATTCTTTGTAGGCCTGATTATACATGCTGACCGAAGTCCCTAGGTGATTGCCTAATTTTTTCATATACGTTTCGTAACTGCCCAAGTGCCGCCCCAATTCTTCAACTCTTTTTCTGATTTCTTTTGCTGATTCTTCTATCTGCAGGCCCCGCAAACCTTGAAGAACCGTTTGCAAATACGCCATAAAAGAAGTCGGTGAAACCGGAATGACTTTTTTTTCGGAAACAGCGTACTCTACAAGATCACGGGTATTTATTGAACCGACTTTATTTATAAGCAGGTCGTAATAAACGGCTTCGGCGGGAATAAACATAAAAGCAAAGTCCATAGTTCCTTCGCCGGGTTTGATGTATTTTGATGTTTCGTCAATTCGGGTTTTCAAGTCGTTCCGAAGCGCTTCTTCAAAGCGTTTTTTTTCTCCATCACCTTGCGCCTCAATAAGCCGATTGTAATTTTCCAAACTAAACTTGGAATCAATCGGGATAACGCGGTCTTTAATAAAAATAGCGGCGTCAACAATTGTCCCGTCTTTAAACTGGTGCTGCATAGCGTAGGCGCCGGGCGGCAAAACATTTTTTAAAACGGTTTCAAGATAATATTCGCCCAAAATGCCTCGCTGTTTAGGATTTTTTAAAATATCCTGGAGATTTTTTAATTGGTCGGCAAAGTTAACGACTTGGCGGTTGGTTTCGTCAAGTTTCGTTAAGCGTTCGGTAACATCTTTGATTATTCTTGTGCTTTGGCCGAACTGGGCCTGAATCTGATGCTGCATCGCTTGCGTTGATTCGCTTAGTTTTTTATCTAAAGTTCGAGTGATTTCATTAATCTGGTTTTGGATCAATAAAAGCGCTTGTGATTCTGGGCTTTTATCTTTTTTAATTTTCAATATATAAAAAATAAAGCCGCCTAAAATCGCGCCTAAAATTAATAAAATTGTATTAATGATATAACCCATGTTGAATAAATAATGAATGAAATCAATTAAAAAATCAACCCTGCTTGCGTCGCATTATTTTCCCGATCGGTATTTTACTGCGACAGTATTTTACCTTAAAATCTTTATCAGTTATATTTATACCTCTTTTGGTTCGCGGACGAAAAATAACAAGATTAGCGCGACAAAAGTAAGCGCTAAAGATAAAACAAAAGGCGCTTTGAGTCCTATATTGTCCCATAAAATGCCGGCAATAAGAGAAGACGGAAGGGCTATAAGACCGATAAGCATTTGAAAACTGCCGATTATGCTTGACCTTAAATGTGATGGAGCAAATTCCGCGACAATAGTTTTTAAATTTCCTTCATAAGCGGCGCTGTGAATTCCAAGAACCACGAACGCGAGAAAAATCATATAAATTGAGCTGTAAAATATAAAAATTAAATTAACGATTATAAACAGAGTAAACGCCGCGGCTACTACATAAATTCGCCCGATTTTATCGGAAAGTTTACCAAAAGGAATAGCGAATATCGAAGAGCAAAATAAAAACGCCAGAAAAAATAATGGCACGAATTTTAAAGGAACTCCAAGTTTATTTGCCGCTAAAATGTAGAACGAGTCAGAAAAAGCGCCCAGAGTAAAAATCGCAGAAGCCATTGTGAAAAGTTTGAGATCCCGGCTGACAAATTTAAAAGAGAATTCCGGCTTAAGATGATCAGCTCGTGGCTGTTCTTTAATAAAAAATAAAATAATTAAAGCGCCAAGCAGCGACGGGATTGCCGCCAGAAAAAACATTTGCCGATAACTGAAATAACTGATTAACAAAATGGAAGCGATAAGACCAAAAACTGCTCCGCCCCTGTCGGCGGCTCTAAGCACTCCGAAAGCGGAAGCGCGTTTTTCATGCGGCGTTATGTCGGCAACAATGGCATCCCTTGGCGCATCGCGCATTTTCCCGCCCCTGTCTAAAATCTTTCCAGGGATTAAATGCCACGGCTGATAAGAAATGGCGTAAACTATACGGGAAATAAAAGCTAAAAAATAGCCAAGCCATATAAAAACCTTCCTTTTCCTTAATTTATCAGACAAGAATCCCGAACCGGCCTGTGATAGCGACACCAAAGCGTCGCCTAATCCGTCGATAAACCCTAAAAAAGTAACGGAGGCGCCGATAACAGAAGTAACAAATATTGGCCATATCGTTATAACGGCGTAATAGCCAAGATCATTTAAAAACGCGCCTAAAGAAAAAAGCCAAATAGTTCTCTTATTTTCTTTTTCCATCTATTACATCTTAACTTAAAACATGAGATAATAAAAACAATGTTTGCAAATTCAAAAAGACATTTTTATTTAATTTCTGCTTTTATTATCGCAACGCTTTTTTTTATTATTATCTATCAAAAATATCAAAAAATAAATGAAAAAAATGCTATCGCAATTTTTACAGCAGCAGGTCCAATAAAAATTAATGTTGAATACGCTGATACGCCGAAAGAATTGGCATCAGGACTTATGAATAGAATCGCGCTGGAAAAATCTTCCGGAATGCTTTTTATTTTTCCCGATGAAAAAATAAGAGAATTTTGGATGAAAGATACGCTGATCCCGCTTGAAATTATGTTTATCGGCGCAAATGGCCGCATCAGTGAAATAACAACCATGAAGCCATGCCCGAAAGATGCTCTAAACTGCCCGATTTACATTTCAAAAGAACCGGCGCGTTTCGCTATTGAAGTTAACGCCGGTTTTTCAGAGAAAAATCGGATTATAGAAGGTGATATTTTAGAAATTTCCGGTTTTTGATTAAAAGTTAATGCGTTATTTCAAAAGATATGTTAACGTAACATTAACTTTTATTTCTTGAGCCCCCGGCTCTATTTGAGGAGGAGAAGGAGTTATGTCTCCGCCAAAGCCTTTTCCTAGCGCTTCAAAAAATATTGGCGGTTCGCCAGAAAATCCTTCGGCAAAATTTACCAATCTTCCTAATCTGAAACCGGCGGTTTTGCTGGTAAACGCCGCTTTTTCTTTTGCTTGTTTCACTGCTTCTTCGCGGGCTTTATTTTTTAATTCTTCCGGCCTTTCGATAAAAAGCGAAACGGAATTTATCTGGTTGGCGCCGCTTCTTACCGCGCCATCTAAAATCTCGCCGATTTTTTCCAGATTTCTAATTGTAACCGTAAGATTCTGATTTAGAATATAGCCAACTAAAGAAGATTTTCCTTTATCGTATTCGTATTTTGGAGACAGCGAGTAATTGCTCGTTTTAATGTCTGCTTCGCTCACTCCGCGCTCTTTAAGAAATTTAATTACAGCGTTCATTTTTGATGAATTTTCGTTTTGAACCGTAACCGTGTCTTTACCTTCAGTAATAAGGCCGATATCGGCTCGCGCCGTATCTGGCGCGGCTTTTACTTTGCCTTCACCTGTGAAACTCACTGTCTGATAAATATTGGTTGCCCCCCCGTTGCGATAATTGTTCCAAGCGTTAACTAATTGATTAAACCCGGCAGAAAGCAAAAACAGGGCCAGTAAAACGGATGTCGTAAAAACGACTCTCTGTTCCAATCTTGGTAATTTATTGTAGTCAAAAATCATATTTTTAATTATATTCTATATATTAATTTTAATACAGCTAATCAAATTATATCAATATTTGTATATTAGTAAAAATTCGTAATTCGTAAAATATTAAATTTCGGAAATATCGCGTTTACTTATGAAATATAAAATCCAGTCAAAGAAAAGCCGAACTTTTTTGGCAAAACCGGGCATTTTGGTAAGATAATTAAACCGCCAAATCAGCCAAGCAACTGGCCCGTCAAATCTTATAAACCCTGGCCCAAATTGAGCAAGCGCCCGCCACTTGCCAACAGAAACCAAATCACCTTTATGAGAATACCGGAAAGATTGAAGCGGCCGGCTCAAAATTAAGCGAGCAATATTTTTACCAACAAATTTACCCTCTTCGGTAGCCACTTGAGCTGAAGTTGGCAACATTCCAAATTTTTTATCGGAAACAGCCGCGAGATCCCCAATAACAAAAACCTCGGGAAAATCTTTAAGATTAAGCGACGGCTCAACAACAATACGATTCTTTTGACGAGTCAATTCCGGTGTCATTGCTATTTGTGACGGTAAAACTCCAGATGTCCAGATAATGGTGCGGCTTTTAATTTCTTTATTAGAAATACAAATAATACCCTGTTCGGTTACTTTAGCGCATGGGTCTTTAAAAATTATTTTAAAACCCTTCTTCTGCATTATTTTAAAAGCTTTTTCTGAAAATTTTGGGTGAAAAATCGGTAAAAGTTTATCTCCTGCCTCAATAAGATAAAATTCAACCGCATCTTCAAAAATTCGCGGGTACTCTTTATTTACTTCTTTCAAAAATTCGTGAATCTCCGCCCCAAGCTCAACACCGGTAGCACCGCCGCCAATTATCACAATTCTTAAAATGTCTTTTTGCCGCTCCAAATCCTTTTCATTATTGGCTTCATCAAAAATATGGGTTAAATGATTTTTTAGTTTTATAGCGTCATTGACATTTTTAAGAGTAAAAGCATATTCGCCGGCGCCAGGAATCCCAAAAAAATTAGTCCCCGCGCCAAGAGCAGAAATAAGATAATCGTAAGAAACCTCACCCTTATTAGTAACCACAGATTTTTTAAGCAAATCAACACTAAAAACTTCGGCTTCAAGATGTTCGGTTCGCCCCTTAGCGAGGTCTCTGATGGGGAAAACAATATCTGCCGGATTAACTCCGCCGGTAGCCACCTCATGCAAAAGCGGTGTAAAAACAAAGTAATTGTTTCTATCAATAATTAAAATATCAAAATCCCGCCAATTTTTAACATGGCGGTATATACTCTTTAAGGCGAATAGACCGGCGAAGCCAGCGCCTAAAATGACAATTTTATGCTTTATAGCTTCCATAAAATCTGATTATAATTTTGATTTTTTGATAAAATTATCGTAAAATAGTTTTGTTTTGCGGGGTGGTGTAAAGGTAGCACGCATGGCTCTGAACCATGAGATTGGGGTCCGATTCCCTGCCCCGCAGCCCGATTAAACTTTTAAATATTTTCTTATAGCGAACCAACTGGAGAATACGCCCAAAACTATGCCGCCCAGCGTTTGGAAAAATAGCAGCTGCCAAAAATTATCGCCTAAATAATTTACCAAATTAATATCGGGAAGAAAGTTAAACAATTTTGGGCCTAAGGCGGCAACACCGGGAACTATTATCATAAAAGCAAATGCCGAAGACACAAGTCCATGTAAAACTCCTTCAACGATAAATGGGCCTCTGACAAACCAATTAGAGGCGCCAACGAGTTTCATTATGGTAATTTCTTCTCGCGAAGAATAAATTGCCAGCCGCACGGTATTAAAAGCCACAAGAAACGCGATTAAAGCCAAAACCAAACTGGTGGCTAAACCGCTTTGGCGCAGAACGCTGATTATATTGCCCAATCTTTCTATTACGAATTTATTTTCCGCATAATTAATTTTACTAATGATACTTTCGAACTGATTTTGGTTAAGAAAAGAAGCGACCGTCTCGTAATTTGAAGCGTCTTTTGCTAAAACGTTAAAACTGGCTTCCAAAGGATTATCATTTAACTCTTGAACAGATTTTAGAAGTATTTCATCGTCCGAATGGCGTTTTTTAAATATTTCTAACGCCTCACTCGCGGAAACATATTCAACATTTTTTACCTCTTCAAGGGTCTCTAGTTTTGATTTTAAGGTCAGAATATCTTGCTCTTTCGCGTTTAAATCAAAATAAACACTGATATCCACCTTCTCTTCAAGTATACCCAAAACCGATGTTAATACCACGTTTAAAAGAAAAATTGATGTCAAGGATAAAAGCGTTATGGTCATTATCAAAACTGTCGCGGTTGAAAGCCAGCCGTTTCTGTAAAAATTCGTAATCCCCGATTTTATAATTCTGTTTAATGTCGTTAGCATATTATGACAAAATGTAGCGTCCGGGATTTTCATCTCTTGCAACCACACCGCCTTCCAAACTCACTACCCGGCGCTCTAAAGCATTGATAATTTCTTTATTGTGAGTTGCCAAAATCACCGTAGTGCCAAGTTCGTTAATTTTTATAAGAAGGCGGATAATGTCCCAAGTGTTTATCGGATCCAAGTTACCGGTCGGTTCATCGGCTACAATTACGCTTGGCCGATGAACCAGGGCCCTGGCGATGGCCACTCGCTGTTTTTCACCTCCGGAAAGTTCGCGCGGGAAATTATTCACCTTGTCTTTTAAGCCGACTAAATCAAGGACTCTCGGGACATCTTCTTTAATTTCCTTGTCGCTTTTGCCAACTACTTCCATTGCAAAGGCCACATTTTCGTAAGCAGTTTTATTGGGGAGAAGCTTAAAATCCTGAAAAACTGCTCCGATTTGCCTGCGTAGCATCGGCAACTTCTTTTGACTTACCGCGGGAATATTTTGTTTATTAAAAATAATTTTGCCGTTGGTTGGTTTTTCCTCGGCAAGCAAAAGTTTTAAAAGCGTGGTTTTGCCAGCCCCGGATTTCCCAACGACTGAAACAAATTCATGCGGCTTAACCTCAAAACTGACATCTCTTAAAGCCGCTGAATGTGAGTTATAAATCTTACTTATATTTTCAAATCGAATCATAAATCTAAATTATATTTTAGATTTTAGTCTTTATCAACATTTTTGGTTAAAAATCTTCTGATAATACGCCGAGGTAAACCGAAATAATTTTTTAACAAAATTTTTAACGACAAATGACCAAAAGCTTTATTATAAGTTTCTTTTAACTGACCGTAACTGTACGACAGGTCTTCTTCTAATTCGGTTTCCGCCATACCCAAAAATAATTTTGATTTTTTAACCCAAATCTTTATATATTCAATAAAACGTTTTAGATGAAGTTTTAGGTGCCAGTGTTTATAGTTAAGGTAACTATAAAGCCAAATAATCAAAATTACTAAAAGCCCGGCTAAAAGCAATAGTATAATTGCGGTTATTGCAATAAAAATGATTGCGATAAATTTCAGCCAGAGTGGCAAAATTTTCCATAAGTTGCCCGCTCTTTGGTAAAAATTGACTTCTTGCGCAAAAACAGAAAGCCGAGTTTGTTCTTCAATCCTTTTTATTCTCTCCGCTATTGTATCCAAGGTTTTTTCCGTCGGCTCCTGTCCTTTGGCAAGCGGCGCTGTAATAGTAAAGTTAGCGTCACCGCCAACCGTTGCTATGTTAGTACCTAAGCCGTCGTTAGCCAATAAAGCAAAATCAGTCATTTTAACAGAGGCAGAACCCTGTTTTTTCACCCTAAAAACAATTTCAACTACTTTTCCTTCTGACCCGATAAAGCCGGGATTAAGAATAACCCCTTCAAAAGTAACATTTCCATTTATACCGGAGTTGGAAAACGACGGCTTTCTAACCCAAAGGTCTACGACACTATCAGGATAATTTACTGAAATAACACTAAGATATTCTAAAGGAAATAAAACTACGCCGCGAACCGCATTTGTTGATTGATCGGCATTTATTAAAATACTGACATTAAAATTCTGGTTTTGCGCGTAATGTCCCGAAGAAGGAGAAAAATGTAAAAACGCCGCTTCCGCTCTTAGTCCACTAAAAAACACTAATAAAAAGCTAATAAACACTAATAGAAACTTTTTAGTGTTAATCAGTCTAATATTGGTGTCTATCAGAGGACTATTCAGCGATTTAACTTCTTCTTCAGCCATATAAGTAATAATAACACAATTAAAGTTATTAACCCTATAGCAACGTATATAAACGATTTTTTATACCAAATATTTTTTGGCGACAATGAAGCAATTTTTCCATTTCCTGATCTGTCAACGGCTTTTACATATATATAGCTTTCCAATTTTTGATCTTTTAATAGATAAGGACTCTCTGCCATGATCCAATTGCCCGTTCTTATATCTTGTTTCCTATCTTTTGTTTCCAGTATTTCGTAGTGATCAATCCCAGAATTTTTATCTTGGGTGGAAAAAGTTAAAAACCACTGACCATCAAATAAAGAGGAGTCCTTGCCGATTTGGGGAACAAAAGATTCCGGAAGTTCAGTATCCGGAAGAATCCCGACATGAGAACCGTTTTTAATAATATTTAAAGAAGCGGCAGTATAATTTATTTTCACCTTGGTGCCTTGGCCATCATTGGCCAAAACTTGGGATTTTTCTTCAATTTTAATTTCACCGCGGCCAATTTTGAGAGGTTTTAAGATAATTTTAATAATTGTGCCATCTCTGCCGTTGTAACCGCCGGGAATAATTCCGGAAAAAGAAACGAGTCCTTTTTCATATGAGGGTTTTTTTAACCAAAAATTAATTATGGAATTTCCGTCCGATAAGCTCTCCAGAGCAAAAATGTCCTGGGAAAAATTTAAATATCCTTCAATGGTATTTATAGGAACATCTTCAGTATTAATTTTTAGTTCTACAACTAATATTTGGTTTTGGGAAAAATTACCTTTTGCAGGTTCAAAATATAGACGCGCTGCCAAAGCGTGATTAGCAGTCAACGATAAAATTGTTGCGATAGAAATAATTATTATTTTTTTTGTTAAATAGTTCATAATCAAGGTGTTAAGTTTCTACTACCCAGTCCAATAGTAAGCTAGTATCGAAAAATCAACTAAATCAACCTTGCCATCGTTGTTCAAATCAACTTTTGCCGACGGGTTAGACCTTTTATACCAGTAAGCCACTATTGAAAAATCAATTAAATTAACCCTGCCATCGTTATTTATATCTCCTTTTAAAATTTTCTTTTCAGTAAGCTTGGGCGCAAAAATATTTTTGGTTCCGACTTCAAAAAATATAATGCTGCCGAAGCTGGACACGGAACCGCTCAAAGCCGATTTGGACTTGGTGTGATGACTGACGAGATCTAAAGGAGAAGTATCAAAATTGTATAAATATACGCCGTCTTTGTCAGATTTAGTTTTGGCAAAATATTCTTCTTCAGAATTTACTATTATCATAACGTCACTTTGGGGAGATGTTTGGCCGAAAATTGTTATGTCGTCGCCCTTTTTTACCTCACTCTTGTCAACCGCTATGGTAGGTGCAATAAAAATGCCAGTTACATTAGTAGTAACATTAGCCGAGATGCTAATGGTAAAACTGAATAAGCTCGACCTTCTGCCATCTTTATCCTCACCGTAAATGGAGAATATGAAATTGCCGGCAGAAAGATTACTGAGTGTTACGGCAAAATTAGAATCAGGCCCAGCGATTGTTTGAACTACAGTTTGGCCATCTTTTAAAAGAATTACTTTATTTAAAGGATAAGCCCGGCCGGAAAAAACTACGCTTCCAGTTCCCGACGGCGCAATAATAACCCCGCCACCGCCGCCACCGCCGCCACCTCCTCCACCAGATGGAGGAGATGGCGGAGGAGCAGGAGGCGGTGGTGGAGGAGCTACCGGCGTTGCCGATACCTGAGTTGAAGTAGCAATGGAATTATCGAGAGCGTCTAAAACTCTAATAATAAAATAATAAACCGTATCATTGGTTAAGCCAGTCCTTGATGAACTTAAAACATTGCCGACGTTAGTGTTGGTATAGGGACCGCCCGAAACGGTTGACTGGCCAACCGAGTAAGCCCCGACTGACCAGCCCACGCCGGCTGAAGCTGAAGTCCAAGAAAGGTCAACCTTGGCATCACCGGCCGTGGCGCTTACAACCGGAGTTGTAACAAATGGAAAATATAAAAATCCGCCCCGCACTCCGAAAGTTGAGCTGGTAGAAGTGGCAATCCCCAATTGGCCTAACAAAGAATTTAATCTAAAACTACTGGAAGTGGAAGTGGCGCTGCCGATATTAATTACCGGATCCCTGACTTTAAAATTAGTGCTTTCAAAATCGGTAGATAAAACTGCTTTTGGCAATAAAAAAACCATAGCAATAAAAATTGAGCATAAAATGAGTTTCTTCGCCATTAATTACATAATAACAAAATCGGTCGCCTCTGGCGACCGGTTTTATCCACTTATAGCCAAAAGGTTATTTTTTATTTTCTGGCGCTGGCGACGTTGGATTGCCGATAACAACCGGCGCTACTTCAACAATTTTATCGGCATTAGGATCATAGAGTATGGCTTTTTTGGCATTAGCGTAAATCAACACCCGGTCACCGTTTTTAGCATTAGCAAAAAACGGCTGAGATCTTAAAACTTCAATATTGGAAACGGTCGCCACCGTCGGATCTTCTCCCGTTGGCAGAACAATCAATCGCGATATTTGTGCGATTAGCGCCGCTCTTTCGTCTTGGGTTATTTTTTGAGGATTGGCTTTTACCGCATTATACTGATTATAAAAATAAACCGCCGAAACTGCGCTTACCAAAAAAAGCCCCAATAAAACTGCCTGAAATAAAGGCGTATTAAAGTTTGGTATTTTAAAATAATTCAAATAATCCCTAAACGCTTTGGATTCAACAATCGGATCTGCAATTGAATCCGTATTTGTAATAACAACCTCTTTTTTATTTTTAAACATATTATTTATTATTTTATTTTAAATTATAATTTAAATTTTGAAAATAGTTTAGTGCCAGTTATCCACAGGTCTTGTTTATTGACAAAATTTTCTGGTTTGATATCATTTAAATGATTACGGATTACCTCACCAGAGGTGGCCCTGGTCCACATTAGAAATCTCGTCTTCGGATGGGATTTTTAATTTTTTGTTTGGAAATTTTGTCATTTTAGTTATCCACATTTTAGGTATTGACATAAATATTGTGGGCTTGCTATAATTAAGTAAATTTGGGGAAACCCACTGATTCCCGCCGAAAGGCGGGATGACTATTTTAAGAGCCATAAAATTCCAAAAACCTTTTCTTAACTTTTAAGTACTCGGTGTTTCCTAAGGCACCCAATCTGCTTGTTAGACGTTTTTTATCCAATATTCTGGCTTGATTGAGCAACGCATATTGCTTTGTATTCTTAAAACTTATCTCAACATACCAGCTTCCTTTTTTGCCGTGAGTTGTAAGAGGTAATCCTAAAAATGAGTTGCTTGTAAATTTTTTAAAAACCAACACCGGCCTGGTAAATTTTGTTCCTTTGCCAAGTATTTCCTCGCCAATATTAAAACCCAAACTGCACCACCAAATATCGCCCTGCTTAAAGACAACATTATCATTCTTCGGCCAAAGTTTTATTTTCAACTCAAACCAGTTTTTTATTTCCTTAACAAAATCCATAGTTTTAATATATTATATCAAAATTTTTAATATTATTTTCATTTTAGATGTTGATAACGCATAATTGCCAAGAATTGAGGGTTTTGATATAATGGTAACAAGAATGGTAAGTTTGCTACGAACGAGAACGTTCGTGACTCCGAAGAGCTCCCGTTGGGAGCTTTTCTATTTATGCAAATATTGATACTATCATTGCCGTGGACGAGGGCCGAGTCCGGGCGATTCTCGGGAGCGGACTTACCATTCTGCTCTAGGGGTTTGACTCCCCCTCGGTCCACACTAAAAAATCTTACACTTTTGTTGTAGGATTTTTTATTTTATTTAGTGGCTTGATAAAGTTTGTTAATCTCACTTGCTGACAGGGCATAGTTATAGATGCGAACATCATCGAGTAGCCCTGTATAAAAAATATCACTATTATTACGACTGCCAATACTGACATTAATATTATTCAATATTGAAGCTGAGAGAGTATCAATTACGGCAGTTGTAGAAAGTGAAATACCATCTTCGTACATTTTAACCCCGCTTGCGGCACTTGACCCATTGTAAGTGAAAGAATAATGATGCCAGCTGCCGTCATTTAATTTTACTGCGTTTGTGCTTCCTACGCGGATCAAATTTGTACCAACATCGTTAATAAGCTCAAAACAAATAAATCCAGGATTAGCACCAGTACAATCGTAATTTGTAACGGCCTCCCAGCCAGTGTTTGGACTGGCATTCGACATCTTGATAATTGGCCCTTGAATAGCGCCAGGATTCATGCCTTTAGCCCAAAATGCCACAGAAAATTTCTGTGTTCTCTCAAAATCAAAATTAGATTCATTAGCAATATTAATATTACTCGTCGACCCATTAAACCTCAACGCCTGCCCTCTTTTACCAACCGAAACTCCGGTAGTAGTGGCAATACTAACTATCGTTCCGGTGTTGCCTCTTCCGGATCTGTCAGTAACGGCGCCAGTGGCCCAGTTCGTGTCTTTGCCGTCCATAGTCCAGTAACCAACAAGGCCGGTGGCTAAACTTTTGGTTGGCGGGACGTTAAATTTTGCAGCTCCGGATTGGAAAAGCTTATTAACTTCGCTTGCTGACAGGGCATAGTTATATACGCGGACGTCGTCAATGAGGCCGTTGAAAAACGAACTGGACACGTCGTTAAGTGTGCCAATGCGATAACCAGTTGAATTTGGATTTACTGCGGTCGTCACCGAATTATCTAAAACTCCGTTAATATAAATTAATGCGGTCCAACTTCCACTGCTTCCTCTACGAACTCCGACCACGTGATACCAAGTATTGGAAGAAAGTGCAACGTTTCCAGTTAAAATTACAATTGCTGCCCAGGCAATACCAAAACGCCCTGCCGTTCTATTTATCTCTAAAGCAAACTCGCCATTTCCGTCAGTTCTAATTCCGCCCACTATTTCCATAAGTCCTGCCGCCACTGTATCCGCTCTGATCCACGCCGATACGGTTTCTTCATTTGGCGCCAAAGAAATTGATCCTAAATTAATATTACTCGTCGACCCATTAAACCTCAACGCCTGCCCTCTTTTACCGATAACTGGACCGGTAGTAGTGGCAATGCTGACAATCGTTCCGGTGTTGCCTCTTCCTGATCTATCAGTAACAGCGCCGGTGGCCCAGTTGATGTCTTTGCCGTCCATAGTCCAGTAGCCAACAAGGCCGGTAGTTAAACTTTTGGTTGGTGGAACATTAAATTTCGCAGTTCCGGATTGGTAAAGCTTATTAACTTCGCTTGCTGATAAAGCGTAGTTATAGACACGGACGTCGTCAATGAGACCGTTAAAGTACTGTCCGTTAAACGCTCCGGGGCGGCCAATCGATGCCGGCTGCGCTGCGTCAGGGTTAGTAGCTGTTGTGGCTGACGTGTCTAAGACGCCATTGATATAAATCAATCCCGTCCAAGAACCTGAAGAACCTTTTCTTACACCTACGACATGATACCAAGTATTAGCATTAAGCGACGCCACACTAGTAACAACAACTGCTGAGCCCCAATCAACTGTTAGTTTTGCGGCAGTATTATTTATATAAAAGGTGAACTGAGTAACAGTGCCGGCACTATCGAAATCCGAGTAAATTGCTCGCAAACCTGCGGCCACCGTTGCTGTATTAATCCACGCCGATACTGTCTGCTCCGAAAGAGTTGGAGCCGTGCCTACATTAATCAAACTCGTCGACCCATTAAACCTCAACGCCTGCCCTCTTTTACCGATAACTGGACCGGTAGTAGTGGCAATGCTGACAATCGTTCCGGTGTTGCCTCTTCCTGATCTATCAGTAACAGCGCCGGTGGCCCAGTTGATGTCTTTGCCGTCCATAGTCCAGTAGCCAACAAGGCCGGTGGCAAATAATAAATTGTTGGTGGGTTTATTGATAACGGCGGCCTCTGCTTTATAGAAAAGAAAAAAGCTGAAAGTTAAAAATGAAAAAATAAAAATCGGAAATAAAAATTTAAAATTTATTTTCATAAATTCATTTTAATATAAAAATTGCCAACTTAAAAGTATTTCTTTAAAATCTTTTTCAAAATTTTTATACGCCGTAATTTGATAAAGATATTTGCCATGAACCAGCCAAACATTTAATGTTTCCTTCGCCAATTCGTCTTGACTCGTAAAACTTAGAGCTTTTTTTCCCTCCAAAGTAATATCGGCGGCATTATTTATAACCATATCAGGAATATCTTTTAAAATCCTTTCTTTGGTAAGTCCGCTGTTTTGAGTATCAGGTTCGTCAAACGGAGCTATATGAATCTGGAAACCATTATTTTTTGCGGCATTTTTAATTAAAACCGTTTCCCCACCGCCATCGGCAAATGATGAAACGCTAAATCCCTTTGGGTAACCAAAAGAAAATTTAAATTTATTGCTGTTATATGTTTCGGTATTGCTTACGGTGCCTGATTTAAATAAATTATTGCTTTCATTTAAAATTTTATCAGATACCTCTTTAATTGATGCCGGTAAATTGTTTTTTAAATGAATAAAAGCAAATCCCGCTCCAGATAACACAATTATAATTGCGATTAATAATTTTAATTTACTCCGGTTTAAAATCATTTTTTAAATCTAATTTTGCTTAAGAAATTCTTTTGATTATTTATTAATTTCATTATAAAAGTTATAATAACCAATATCAACAATTTTATTTTTCAACATTTAGATATTGCTGAAGCTGTTTCAAATAACCAGTGACATCGTAGCGGTCCGGCTCAAGCCACAGAGCTTTTTGAAACGCATTTTCGGCTTTTTCAAATTGCGCCGTTTTGAAATACGCTAAGCCAAGCCAGGTGTAGGCCTCGGCTGTCTTTTCTCCAAGATTAACCGCGTTTTCCAAAAAGATAACGGAAGAGATTAGATTCGCCGGATCGTCTTGATATGACTTGATTGAACCCATATAAAGCCAGACCCAGCTGTTTTTTGGGAATTGCGCCACGACTTTTTTCAAAACCGAAGTGGACAAATCTTCCCGGCCGGCCAGATATAAAAGGCGGCCGCCAATAATTTTATCTAAGACGTTTTCTGATTCCAAGAGATGTTTTAATTTCTCATTGGCATTCTTGGAAGTGATATAAAATTTTTTGATAATTTCTTGATTTTCAGAAACATTTCTTAAAAGAATAATAAAGTAAGTATCGGCGTAAACCAGAGCCCATGAATTATCGCGGAAACGGCGCCAGATAAAATTGGCCACGGCCGGACTGCCGTCTCTTAAGCTGATAACTATCGCGTTGATGCCGTATTTTTCGCTCACCTCCTTCCACTTATCCTCTTGATGTAAAACCGGCATAAAAACATCATCAAAAAAAGAAACCGGATAGGAATCAGCGCCATTGTTATCAACAAAAACTTTTTCATCGGGGAACAAATGATAAATTATGTATCCCCCAATATCGTAGTCGTTGAAAATCGGGCCTTTGAGATTGTTGTTTTTAAAAAACTCGCCGGCGCCGTTTGACTGGCCATCCAAGCCGACGCCCCAGTCGGTTTTATAGCCGCGCTCGGTCGCGCTTACATTAATATCATAAATTTTATAAGGATAAGCGGCAGCAATAATCACGGCCAAACCATATCCCAATACAACTGTTATTTTTGGTAATTTTTGCTTAAACCAATTTCTTATCGTAAGAAAAATACCATTAAAATTAGATGAAACCGCGAGTAAAAATATTAGCGCAAAAAGAGTTGCCAGCCGAACCTGAAGCAAAGCGGCGCCGGCGCTGCCAAACCCGGCAAGCAAAAAGAAAACTGGTTTATTGCGAAAACCGAATAAGAAACTAAAAAGAAAAACTGCAATCATCGGAACAAAAGCGGAGCTAAAAATATCCCACGAAAACAAGCTGGCTTTCAGGTTAAAAAGCGGCTGGTTTTCACTTACCGTAAATGTGGCATAGCTATGGGTTTTAAGCGGCGCCAGCACACCCTCAATGCCGTTAGGGTTTAAAAAAGTAACCAAAATAAGCACTGGCAAAATTAAGAGCAGTTTTTTTATCACCGGATCATTCCATAAATCTTTAAAATTCAGCTTCCAAAACTTTTTTGGAATATGAAAGATAATTTTTTCAAACAAAAATCCCCCGACAAGCGCAGTGCCAACAAAGAAAAACAAGTGGAAATTAATCCAAAGAATCTGAAGCGGGATCAGCCAAAAAATCCGCTTGCGTTCGGGGTGTTTTTCCAAGTCAAACTATTTATATATAAATAAAGCGATAAAAAGATAGCTGAAGATTTCGGGCCGGATTCTATTGC
>ERZ1292644.201-Hain-H14-01um-R2-201-length-43443-cov-7_pt3 | contig 16297 bp, 15 predicted proteins | sample MGYA00564402_ERZ1292644 | MGnify/ENA primary metagenome ERZ1292644 (study PRJEB36523, sample SAMEA6512644) | groundwater metagenome | collected 2019-01-09 | study: AquaDiva: Metagenomics assemblies of 32 groundwater samples
GACATGCTGAAACTGCTGCCCTCCTTTACACAGCTCCGTAATATGTCGGACGCAGAGCGTGCTGACGCCATAGCTAAAGCCGCAGCCCTGGCTGGCTGGACTACAGAAGAGCTGATTGCACTGTTGCAAGAAGAGTCAGGTGCGCCAGGCAGTCCCAGCAGAGGTCAGGCCACCATCCGCACCATCGCACAGGAGTAAGGATGCCACATCGTGAATGGATGCCGCCTGTTCCAGCCTCCTTTGCACGTCCAGAAAAGCAGCAGACCAAGGTTTCTCAATACGCCGCCCTGCTCAACCAGAGGCGTATGGGGTATGATGATTCTGATGACCTGGACACACAAATCCAGTCACTCCTGGATAAGCGTGGGAGTCTAGAGCCGTCTGACCTCCAAGCCCTGTCCCAGCGTGTGGTGGAGAAGAAGCGGCCCAGTGCCGGTGCGTGGCTTCTAAAGAAGCTGGAGCAGGCCAGTCTGCCATTCACGGCCTTTAGCGAAGGTATTAACGCACTCGTTGGGCCTCTCGTCGCACAATCCTCCTTCCAAGACCGCTCTGCCAGAAGTCGTGCTATCCTGAAAACCATGTTTACAGGAGATGTCAGCGTTGCTGATGCGGCTGGGCTGCTTCGTGAGGTCAATCGTGAACGCAGTACGGTAGAGCAGTTGATTACAGGGATACTGTTTGACCCGCTCACATGGGTTGGTGGGGCTGGAGCTGCTGTCAAGGCAGCGAAGACAGGGCTGGGGGCGGCGGCGGTTGCCAAGGCGGGTGCTAGGGGGGCAGTGGAGTGGACAGTGCCGTTTGGTGGGCAGCGCCTGACTAGAGCACTTGGTCTACGGGATACTGCCAAGCTGATTAAGGATAGAGGGCGTAAGCTGGTGCCGGAGATTGCTGGTGCTGCCGATGAGTTAGAAGATGAGGATATAGCTAGACAGGTGGCTGCCGTCCCGTCTCGTATCCAGCATGACCCATTCAAGTTTCGCAATCCTAACAGTCCAGTCGCTAAAGGTGCGTCAGAGATTGAGGAGCATTTTGGTAAGCTGGAAAATGCTGCACGTTCTGGGCCGTATGCAGAACATGACTATGCGCTTGTAAAGTTGGCTGAAATTACCTGGGGACGGCCTGCTGAGATTGCGGCCCTGAAGGTGTCTAACGTAGACCTTTCTAACGGCATCATTATCTTCAAACAGGTTAGTAAGACGGCAGAAGGTGTGGAGCCTGGCCGCCTGGTCTTTGTTAACGACCCAGACCTCTTGGCTGCCTTGAAAGGTCTAATGTCCGGCAAAGCTCCCGATGCTGCTCTGTTCGACTTCCCAGGCGTATCCCCCCGCATAACCACCCCATCCAGTAAGTATGATGCTGTGCTAGAACGCAGCGCAAAAGCAGCCGGGCTGACTAAGCCCCCAGACATATTCGCAGCACCTGCCTATACAGGTAACATTATTCGTCATATGGGGGCCACCAGGCTGGCCTTTTACCTAGCTGACACGAACGCTGATATTGACCTGGTCAGGCGTGTATTGGGCCACAAGTACAGCGACTTGACTACATGGATGGATTATGTGTCGGAGAGTGTGGTGGCGGAGGGCGCTAGTCGGTTCCTGGCATCTACATCGGAGGGTGGCTGGCAGGTCTTGAAGCAGCCTATGCGGGAGTCAGACCTGCCGAGCATTGAAGCAGCACGTAATGGAGTAGTTGGTAAAGAGGATGTGGCGTTCAGGGTGACTGTGGAGGGCCGCAGCCGCCAGATTAAAGGTAAGGCGATAGACCCCCGTGTTGTGCCTATGACACGGCTGCTATCACTTGAAGGCCAGTCTATTATTAGCAATATTGAAATAAACCCAGAACTGATGGCGGGGCTTGACAAGCTGGCAGGAGCCGACAAGGAGTTAGCCACTACCATATTCAGGCTATTCCAGGTAGACGAGCGCTTGCCAGAAGCGCAGCGTGCTATAGACTTCCTAACAGTGCGTCTGCAGGGGGCACCAAAAGGTGTAATACATGAGCAGTGGTCAAGGCTTTTGTTGGAGGCTCAGAAAGAGGCTGCCAGGCTGGTATATGGGGCGGAGGCTATACTAGAGAAGTTGCCTGCCAGTGCAGCCGCCGACGCTGGCCGACTCATCTCCTCACTTGGCTATCCTCCTACAATAGCCAGAAAGATAGTAAGCACTGTATTCGAAATGCCTAAGTGGTTAGGGAGGCTGTTTCCAGCTATCTCTAAGGGCGGCTTCTATGGCAAGCGCCTGGCCTTTCCAGCATCATTCATAAGCAAACTGAAGCTGGGTGCCATACCAAGACTCCCTACATTGGAGAGCCTTGATGACCCGTCTCAGCGTGCCGCCGTTAATGCCTGGTTTATGAATCCAGATGTACAGGCTATTATTGACCGACTCGGCCCCCTCATTATACGTGAGGATGATAAGGGTAAGTATTTTGAGGCGTCTAAGCCTGAATTCTTCAGTCAGATGCGAAGGCTGTCTGCCTCCAAGCTGGGCTGGATACTGGGTCGGGACATGGCGATACGTGGAGAGAAGGCTCTTACAGTTGACCAGAAAAACGCCCGCTTTCTAACACTTAAAGTGCAGCTAGAAAGGCTAGGCTATCTGAGGGATGAAGCTCGTGAGCAGTCTGTGCGACGTTCCTGGCTGCACCCACTTTCAAAATACATATTTGAAGCCGATGCTGCTAAGGCAGAGGTGGCTCAGTCGGCCAGACAGGTGGGTGGCCCATGGGCCACTCAAATGCGTGACCTATTAGACACCATACCACGCCTTCCATTCGTTATTAGGAACGGCATACACCCAAACAGCCTCGCACAGTCTATTGAACGCTGGAGCCGTGAGTGGTCGGCATCATCTACCTGGTGGCAAGTCAGGGTTGGCGGTATGGTACGCAGGGCGCTTACCTATTCTGTTCTACGTGGGGCTGTAGCGTCTGATGCTATGAAGCCCTTGATAGCTAGAGAGCAGGTTGTACAGCAGGCTGCCATTATTGCTTCCCAAATACGTGCCTGGCTTCATCAGACCCCGGGAGCAAAGTGGATGGAGCAGGCTGGGAATGTGGTATACGAGATTATAGACAGGGAGCAGTACCCCGTATTCCTGACTGGTCTGCCTGTCAAGAAGGTCTTGCCTAAGTTTAAGAATAAAAACATCGCTGGCAGGGCGGACGACACCAAGTTAATGCAGCATGTTTTGACGGTGTTTGATGGGCAACGTGGTGTGCCTACGCATCTATTGGAAGAGTATTTTGACTTTACTGGCCGTTTGGAGTTGCTAGAGCTAATCAGGATGGTGAGGGCTACAGCAGAGGAGACGACTAGTTCAGCAGTAAAGCGCCTGGGCCGTAATGGTAAGGCGATACTAAAGGAGGCCATTGGTACGGAGCCTACTGTCGGCTATGTGCCGAGCATTGAGGCTAAAGTCCGCATACCAGACCTCCTACGTGTGCCATTTGCTCAAAAGGGTGGCTGGGCCTTTGAGCGCACTATACCAGACGCTGAGTTTGCTATCCGTAACGGCACATTCTACCACCATCCCATAGATGCTGCTGCCCACTATGCAGGTGATTTGATAAGGTTTGCGGTAGACAGGGAGACACAGGCCGCACTCATACCGATATCGGAATCATTATCCAAATATGAGGGGGCTTACAAGTCAGCACAGCTCCTGGACGATGTCATGCGTGGGATTCTAGCTGGAGGGGCCAAGACAGATGAGCAGGATAGGCTGCTTAGGTATATGCAGGCGTACAAGGAGGGCTTGTTTCCGGAGTTCAGTGGTCTTGCCGAGGAGGGAATGAAGGGCGGTGATGCGGCGAGGGCTGTCAAGGCGGATGTAGAAAAGCTGGTGGCACGTACCTTTGAGACGCTAGAGGACGAACGTAGGCTGAAGCAGTTGACTAGTGACCTGCCGGGTCTGGGTAGGGTGGTATTGAAGGATGAGACAGAGGCCATGCGGATTAGAGAGATTCTAAAAGATGCTAACAAGCAGACAAGGGGCTGGCTGGAGCTTGTACACGAGCAGTCGGCTCGTCTACGCTTCTTCCAGGCTGGCTTCGACCTCAGTGCCATGTTTCTGCAAGGTATCGTGGCTTTATTTTATGACGCCCAGAGCCTATTGAAGCTACAGATGCCGACTGGCACAGCAGCATGGGGGCGTGCTGTAGGCAAGATGGTACATTCGCTTGCTGACCCAGAGGTACTGACACGTTACAGGCAGGTGAATATAGACCAATTCACAGACTTCATAAAGCATGGTGGAGTGATGGGTCTGCTGGATGAGACTGGAGAGACATATAAAGCAGCAAGGGCTATGCGCCAGTGGCCTCTGGTAGGACGTTGGGCTGGAGAAGGGCCGAGGAGGACGGAGGCCAGCTTTACGGCCTTCCAAGACGTACTACGGCTAGAGTTGTGGAAGGGACTCAACCATATAGCCACCCGGTCTGAGGATAGATTCCATCTGGCATCCTTCATCAACAAGATGTCTGGCTCGTACAATCAGGCCCTCGCAGGTATGCCCTCTCAGCAGCGCATGTGGGAGGCGCTGCTGCTGTCATTCGCACCGAGCTACAGGCGTGCCGTGTTCGGTCTGCTTGCAAACCTGTTCGGCACTGGTAGTAAGCTGGAGACGGCACAAGCATACAAGGCTATTGGCAGTCTGGCGACGGCTGCCGGCATTATAGGCTATATGGCTGTGCTGACTGGTAATAACCCAGACGCACTGAACCCAGGCTCTCCTAAGTTCTTAACATTCAAGGTGTCTGGCGGGCCTTCCGGTGCTGGATTCAATGTCGGCCTTGGGAGTGCTTATTACAGCCTGGTAAGAGCTGGATGGTCTATCACCAAGCAGCTCTCAGACCCAGATGAGCGTGGTAAGGCTTTTCAGGTCTGGGCTGTAGAGGATGCTGCGTTAGGTAAATGGTGGAGGTCTCAGGCTCCAGTATTTCCGCAAATGGCTATGGACTTTCTATCAGGCAGGACGTACATTGGGCAGTCCCTGCGGGGAGAGGATGGTGGGTACGACCCTCCTAAAGTGGCGCTGTGGGCAATGAAACAGTACCTCCCAATAACAGTTGAAACAATTATGGAGAACATCAAAGACCCTGCGGGTGCATCTGCTGTGTTTGAGGCGTTTGGTGGCCGCACCTTTCCTGTCTCCACACTTGACCGCTTTTACGCCCTGGCCGACACATATCTGGCCATAAATGAGGATGCAGATGTGGTGGCGTGGATGCGGGAGCAGAGTGCGGCTGGCAAGCCGGTGCTGTTCAAGTATGCTCCTGTCCTCATAAGGCAAAGAATGATGGAGCGCCACCCAGACCTGGCAGAACTAGATGCTACAATCCAGTCAGACAGGCTCAAATACGGTAGAGGACAACAGCACTCAATAGCTTTGTACGAGGCCGAGACAGACGGTATCAGGCGGTCTATACGCCTTATGTATGAGCAGGCATCGTCCGCCTTTGCTACCGGCGAGTATACTGCACAAGAGTTCCGTGACCGTATCAGGAGGATACAGTCTGTGAAGGCTGCCATGTATGACAGGCTGAAAGAACGTCCTGAGCTGGCCGACGCCATCAATTACTTTACTGAAACTGCTAAAGACCCAGAGCGGATTAAAAACCGCTACTGGCTAGACCACGCCTATATTGTCTATACCGAAAACTGGCAGACCCGTGCCGTGGAGATGACTAATGAGTTCGGAGAATTGATACCTGAAAGGGTGGATAGATTCCAGAGGGAGTTCAGAAACGCTTATGGTGAAGATGCCTGGAGGTATATCAGGGAAAGGCAGAAGCAGTCCAGGGAGTCTCCAAGCCTTGTAGACGACTATTTTGCCTCTCGTGAGACATTGCAGGACTACTGGGGCCTGGCAGACACGCTTTGGCCCATTGGCTCTCGTCAGCACCAGCTCATACAGGCGCTTAATGCCCTGTCTCCGAACAACCAGAAGCTGTATAGACAGCGTTATCCAGCAGTCAAGCAGCTAGAGACCAGGCTGGATGCACTTCGTCAGCAGTACCGTCGCCAGCATCCAGACATAGACGCTATGCTGGTCAAGTGGTATGACTATGCTCCAGTGACATCTGAGGGCAGGCGGGCGCAGAGAGAGTGGAGGGAGCTGCAGTCACGCTCTGGTGGGCCGCTGGCCGCACTGGTCGGTTAGGCTGCAGTCGCGCTCTGGTGGGCCGCTGGCCGCACTGGTCGGTTAGGCCCTTGACAACCATTCTTCAATCTGCTATACTACCTAGTTTGCCCACTTGACAAGCGTTGACATTTATGCTATAATGTAAGCGTCGTACAGTGAGAACCCCTCTACTGTCGGCCCAGCAGGTGCCAGGATAACGTATCCGACCACGGCCAACCTTCTGGGCCTTTCTTATTATAAGGAGCTAATCATGGCGGACGACAAGAGCACCGAGCAGGTGCAAGACCTCGGCGCACAGACCAAGACCTACACACACGAGCAGTATTCCAAGCTGCAGACCGAGCTGAATAAATCACGGTCAGCCGTGAAAGAGGCTATGCTAAGCAGAGTGGATGTGGATGAGGTCAAGCAGAACCAGGCATTTATAACTGAACTGCTTACTCAGCTGGTGGAGAAGGGTCTGGGTGCGGACGACGAGGAGTTGAAGGGGCTGTCGGCGCAGCGTAAGGGCATCACTACGGCTAATCAGGCCAGACGTGAACTAACTGGGCTGCTACAAGAGGCAGACGTAGCCTGGGATGACGAGAGGCCAGAGATGGCAGAAGTCCGCAAGGCATACGAGTCTGGCAACTATGAGTCTGCCTTGGCGACTGCCCGCAAGCTGAATGGTCAGTCTAAAGCGTCCGATATAGACGCCTTAGTGGAGGCCAAAGTCCAGAAAATCCTTGGCGAGAGAGCAAAGGTGGATAAGGGTGAAACTAAGGGCGGTAGTGGAGTGCCAACTGACCTGGAAGAGCTGAAGTCTAAGCTGATGGATAGGGCCTGGCGCAAGGAGCACATGAAAGAGGTGCTGGATGCGGCCAGACGAGGACTAATAAAAGGTGTGGCACCAGGAGTCTAATCAGGTGTCACAGCCCCTACTCTATATATGTATATACAGCGCTGTCGGGCTGTGACACCGACTAACGGGAGCAAAAATGCCACTAACTACCACCACAACCGCTGACACAACCATTCCAGAACTCTGGTCAGCTATCACGGCAGACCAGAGGGAGGAAAACCTCATTATCTTCAATATGTTCGACAGAAGGTATGAGGAAGAGGCCCGTGGGAAGCCTTACGATATCATTCACATTCAGGGGATAAGCAACTACGCCACTGGTGCGGTCACATTAGGTGTAGGCGGGACACTCTCGTCCGAGGCGATGGTCTTTGCCACCCAGATAAACCTCACTATCAATACCCACATCTACCACCTGATAGACATTGAGTACGAAGCTGAATTGATGTCGAATATTAGCCTCATGGAGAAGGGGGCCGGTAAGTCTGGGTATGCGATGGCGCTTTCCATGGACGACACTCTGGCTGGTCTGGTAGATGACTTCTCTACTAATGCGTTAGGGCAGCTCGCTGTGGGGCTGGATGAGGATGATGTCAGGACAGCCGCACGTATGCTGGACGACGCTATAGCGCCTACAGATAACAGATTCCTTGTCGTGGCTCCTATACAGCTCAGGAACCTACAGGGGCAGGAGGCGTTCAGGAACAGCCTGTACAAAGAGGCTGTAGGCACTCTGAGTGCCAATGCTGCTACCAGGCAGTACCACGGTAAGATTTATGGTGCTGGCCTCTATGCTACTGGTAACGTAGAAGGCAGCAACGCTGCTGGACACGATAACGGTATGTGGCATAAAGAGAGCGTCGCCGTGGCTGTGATTGACAACATGAGAGTCAGGAGTTTCTACGAAATTACTACTGACTCTGACCAGAGGGCCGTGCACGCCATTTATGGGCAGGTTGAGGTGCGGGACGACCACGGCGTGTTCATGCGTGGGCTGTAGATGACGCTGGCAGTTAGGCAAGAGACAGTTAGAGTCCTCCGTGGCATCATGGAGGTAGTGAGAGGCACGGAGGGCCTAAAACTGCTGTCGCTGCTAGATGCAGGCACCAAGCAGTTTATTCAGCACTATGAGAAGCAGGGATGGACATTGTGTAGCAGGCCGGTAGCTCGTAAAGTAAAGCCGTGGGACGAGCAGTACAGGCCAGTGAATGACGGCAAAGTCACTATGTGGCTGCCGACCAGCACAGGTATGCGAGAGGACGACCCTGCCTACGTGCCGGACGCCGACCAATATGAGGTGGCGGCACGTTTCAGCAGACCTGAGCGTGGAGCACGCTTTGACCTGTCAGACGAGTTGTATATTAGGCTGAAGGAGAAGGGTAAGCTGCCAAAGAGCCTAAAGTTGGCCGACTAGTATATCAAGTATTATTTGAGGTTCAGGTGACAGGCCGACTAGGGAAACAGACTAGCGGCAGGAGAAAACAATGCCTCTACCAAGTTTGTTAAGAGTACCAATCAAGTCAGAGCTGGACAACAGGCGGGCCAGCCCGCAGTCAATACTGGACTTCATAAACCTGTCTTTGCTGGACGTGGTTAGGTGGGAAGATGACTTTCTGGGCGATACGCTGCACGGCGGGTATCAGACCGCTACAAACGGCGCAGCTGCTGCGGCTCTCGCAATTACAGCGCCCACAGCCGCAGCCAGGCACGGACTCGCCACCATGGAGTCAGGAACAGACGATAATGGCGTATCTTCCTTCTCATTGGGCGAGCATTTCTACGGTGAGAATGGCGCTGTCATGGCCGCCATCGTATCTATCAATGCGGTCACAAGCTATAAAATAGAGGTTGGGTTTAACGACCAGACTGTGGGTACCAGAGCGGCTGGCACGGATGCGGTTGTTAACGCATTAGGTGCGTCTGGTACTGCCGCCACCTTCTATGCTACTGACGGTGCGGTCTGGTGTGTGGATACGGATGCTGCGACCACATGGCAGTTGGCAGGAGTAGCCAATGCTGTCGTGGCTACCAAGGTGTCGCCTACCAATGTTGGTGACAGGGGACAAAATGCTGTACCGACTGCCGATGTGCGTGAATTACTGGTTGTAGCCTTATCAGATGGTGCGGCCAGGTTCATGCGGGCCGACATGGACGACGCTACTACTGACATGAACAGGCGATTTAAGCAAACGTATGATAGTGGGTGGCAGGCAGGCTTTGTGACAAACACGGTTGCATTGACGCCTTCTGTGGTGGTGCAAGCCAGGGCTGGTGCAGCTAACAGGATTCTAACGATTGACTACTTTGGAGCCTGGCAATACAGGTACCTGAATTATTAGGACGTATGCCCGTGTGGGCTAACAACTAATCCAAACACACGGCAAAGGAGACACATGGCTGTAAATACCTATAGAAGTACGGTTCCGACGAGTGGTGAGGGGGCGTCGCCTAATGCCCTAGCTACCCGCAGGGCAGAGCAGGTTTTTATACCTGCGTTTGCACAATGGGGGCTGGAGGGTAGACTACTGGTTGCCAATCGTGGCACAATGACTACGCCTATCGTGTCTGGTCATGTCGCTATTGATGAAGACCAGCCGGAGTTCGTGGTGAGGGTGCCGACAGGTACTACCATCCTCCCACTGTACCTGGAGACCGTTATAGAGACCATCTTGACGGCCAGCGTGGTGCAGGAAATTATGTATGCCTGCGCTGGGAATGATATTGGGAATGGCACAAGCACCAACGTGGTGCCTATCAACCTGGCTACCTCTGGTGGCAAGGCGACCAACTGTGTGGTGCAACGTGAGTACACCGCCAACTCCACAGCCCCTACCAGCACACGGGAGTTTGCACGGTGGGGAATGACCACCGGCGCTACTGCGGGTGATAACAACGCAGGTGGCGTCAGGAACTTCCCATGGGCAGCTGGAGAGATGGGGTTTGCGCCGGTCTTGGTGGGGCCTGCGTCTCTTATGCTGTATGCAGCCTCTGCTACCACATCTATCACTTGTTTTATGACCGTAGTGTGGGCAGAGTTCCTGTCCAGCGAGTTGGGTTACTAAATATGGTCAAGACTCTGACCTGGTTTGTGGGTGGAAGCCTGGATAAAGCCAGCGAGGGGCTGGCTGGGGCCGGGCTTGGCAAGCAGTACCGTGTTGACGGCAACTACAGGCCAGTGGCGCTGCGCCTATACATGGGTACAGCGCCACGGTCTGACGTGCTGCTTGATGTAAGGGATGATGGGGCGACACTGTTTGATACAAGCCCACAGATGGATGCACTGGGGATATACAAAGAGTACGACGTGTTTATGGCCGTGTATCCGACGATAGCTAAGAACAGCTACCTGACGCTGGCTCTCACAAGTGCTGGCACAAAGGGTAGCGGTAGAGACTTGACAGTTGAGTTAGACCTAGAGCCTGTGAGCGAGTCGTAGGCTAAGGAGTAACATGAGCGAAAATATACTTTTTGGAACAAGGTCACAGTCAACATACCCAGGGGTTAGCGAGGGCAACGCCGTCGCCACCAGGCACAACCCTCGTGGCGAGTTGGTAGTGCCTGACTGGTACACACAGCTTGTGCTGGATGGCCGTGTATTCAACGTTAGCAATGCCGTGCAAGAAACAGCAGCCAATCTTAATGAGACTGCTAGGGGCACAGATAATGTCAACCCAGTGCTCCTGCTTAGTGTGCCTCTTGGCACCACAGCCATACCGCTTGAAATTGTAATTATAACAAGCGGCACAGGCACGGCGGAGGACTTGACCGTCACCATCAACACTGATGACGCAGCCAGATTTAGCTCTGGTGGGGCGATTATTACTCCTCTCAATATGCGCAAGGACGACCTTGTTACTTCTGCCTGCACCTTCTATGCAGGCAGCACACAGATAGTGGCTACCGCCAACACTGACGACGACACTATCTACGCATCTAGGGTAGACTCCACCCAAATAGCTACCCCTACAATGCCTTTCCTTGACTGGTCAGCACGCAGGTTCGTGCCGCCAGTCCTGTTCGGTGCAGCCTCACTGCTGGTGTTTATTGTGAGCGCCACCGACGACCACACATTCTTCTTCAGTGTCAAGTGGGCGGAGATTCCAAGCGTAAGCGTTTAAGTATGGTGGGCGCTGGCCTGATACAGGCGGCCAGCAATTGGCAGAAGGGTTGGGGTCTGCCTAACTCCGTAAAGAGAGAGGGAGGGAGTAGATAATGAGTGTTATGGGTGGCAGAGACCGCCAGCATCGTCTCCGTGATGTTCGTATTGACTCGCAAGGCTTTTTGCTAACGGCTGCCAAGCCGTTACGCTACCTCACCACCAACCACCTGGTCAGCACTGGTACTGGTCTTAACTCTCTCGTTGTCCCGCCTGGGGCCTACGCTGTCCAAATCACAGTCAGAGAAGCAGACATTTACTGGAACTGTGAAGGAGGCAGCACCACACCCTCCTCCACTATTGGCGACGACGCCATGATAGGCGACGTTATTACGCTGGTAGGCCCTTCACAGATGGAACAGTTCCGTGCTGTAAGGCAGGGGGCCACCAACTTCCGCCTGAAGAACAGATTTTATTCAGAGTTGACAGATGAATAGACACAGCTTCGGCGGATTCCCACCTACGTCTGTAGACAGGGCTTGGTATGGCGTGCAGGCCCCTGAAGGCAGCTCTGTTGGCGACCAGTTAAAGTTTCAATTTGTGCACGACTTCCACAACACCCTGGGCGATGTACGACTGCTATTCATGCCAGACGGTGCAGATACGACCACCAATTCCGACCTTGGGGTTGATGGTGTCACCTGGACTTACGATGCTACTGTGGCTGGCAATCTGACAAGACTTGGCTCTGGCATGTATTGGAGCACTGATGGTACAGCTGACGAAGCAGACACACCAGACGACACGAGGCATAGTTTTGGCGACAGTACACTTGACGGCCCATTTAGTGTAGGTGCGTTGGTGCGTGTCACGGCTGGGACAGTAGTACAGGACATACTATCTAAGTACAGCGCGGCCACTGGTGCAGAATTGCGTGAGTGGCGATTTGGGATAGATGCGTCAGAGTTCTTGTTCTTGGAATGTTGGGACGAGAGTGCTAACGCTGCCATTGGCAGACGGTTTGCCACCGCACTCGCCGTGGACACATGGATGCTGGTGGTAGGGGTGTACCGTGGTACACGAGTGGCTGATGGCATCGACCTGTATCTTTATGATGGTACAACTAGGGCGGTGGTGGACAACACCGACCAGAATACGCTGACCTACGTTGCCATGGAAAACTTGACGAGTGTGACCAAATTGGCGTCCAGCCAGGGCGCATCTGCTATTACGGGCTTCTGGGCCGGTGACATTGCGATGGTCTGGCTAACCGCCAGCGCACCAACCAGCAGCGCGCTCTGGGCCATCCGCAGCCTAGTCAACTCCTACTTTGATTTGAATGTATAAGGACACATAATGCTTGGAACACACAGTCCTGAATATGTATTAAATGATATCATACTGGCATGGGGTAGTCAGCTTCAGGTCGGCTCAACCCTTTCTAGTGCAGCATTAACTGCTAACACCGCACTCACAGGTATCTTGGTTGGTACTCCTGTCACACCCATAGCTCCTGCTGCTGGCACATGGATGCTGGGTAATATACTTGCTTCTGGCGACATTTTGCTGGCTGTCAACAAGGGTGGCACGTCCCATATGGCGTTCATGGCCGACGCCAGCACAGGCGACACGATAGTCCAGGCGTCCTCTGGTCAGTCGTTCGACGTGTACATAGCGGGCACCAAGGAGCTTGATTACAACGGCGCAACGCTGGCCCTCACAGGGGCGCACTCCATCACGACCTCTGCGGGCGACCTCACAATCGCTCCCTCTGGGGACTTTGTTGTAGAACACGCCACGGGCACCGTAACATTCTGGGTGAAGCGGCTTATTACAACCGCTTTCACAACATTCATACAGTCCCTTGATGGGGCTACTACATTTGGGAGCCTGGAATCTGGTGGCATTATACGGTTCATGCCTGGTAACGCAGAGGCTGTAAGGATGGGCACATCCTACCTGACGATAGGAACCGCAGCCCCCGGCACTGGAGCCACCTTCAATCTTGTATTTGCTGGTGGCGTTACGACTCCTGTGATTGGGGCTGTTACCGCCGACATCGTGCAGCTTGCAGGAGTGGATAACGCTGCTGGCGACAGGCGGCTCTATATCCAGGCTGAGCTTGGTGACCCAATCCGTATTGGTAACAACGCTGTCGTCATAAGTGCTATCAAAGTGCTGGGGGCACAGGGCGCAGTCGTCGCAGACGCCTCTGGTGGGGCCACCATCGACGCAGAGGCCCGTACAGCCATCAACGCACTGCTGGCCCGTGCCAGGGCGCACGGCCTCATTGCAACATAAAGGAGTAACCTATGCCCAAGAGTCTCACAGCCACAAAAGTTGAGGTCAGAGGCTTGTCGTATCAGGTTGACGACGCTGGCAACATAACCGGGCTATCCGCCACCCTGAAAGTGGCCTATGGAAATGCCAGTGCGTCAGAGTCCTTTGACCTGTGGGCCGAGTTTGCGGCTGCTCAAAAGATAGCCTTCCAAGCCATGTACAACAAACTGACAACCAAGATAAACTCCACATATCTCATATAAACATGGAAATCACAAAGGATGGCCTACTCAAAACACTGGCGGCGATGGAAGAGCAGTCGCAGATGGCGTTTGCCAACTATCACAGGGTGCAGGCGGTCATTGCCTATATCAAGGCCCAGCTAGAGCAACTAAGCATACCAGACAAGGCGGTAGATGACAATGGAAGAACTCCTGCCAATCCTTAGAGAGTTTGGGCCAAGCGGTCTGATTGCGGTGGCAGTTGCCTATGGAGTGCTAATGACTACTAGGACACTGAGCAACATCGCCAACAACCACCTGACCCATTTCGGAGAGCTGCTAAGTAAGATGCAAAACAGCCTGGATTCTCAGTCCAAGCGGCTAGACGATATTTGGGAAGAACTACGACGGACTCACAACTAGATGGGGCGCACAAGGACAAATCTTCGGCAGGAGGTGGCCCGGCAGTTAGGTATGCCGTTCATTAGCGGCACGTCCAGCGCAGGCGGCGCGACCAGCATTACGGATGCTGTCAACCTGGCTAGGTATGTGGATGATGAGCTGGTAGGATTCTATGTCTACCTGTCTGGTGAGACGGATGCACAACACCGGCGTATCACGGATAATGCACAGTCCACGGGCGTTGTTACATTCATACCTTCAGATGCTCTGACTGACTCCACAGCAGACTACGAAATACTGCCGTTCCCTGCCGATGCTATACATGATGCCATAAATACAGCCCTGCTACTGCTGTACAATGAAAGCCTACTCGTGCGCCCATTCTGGATGCACGGCGTCACAGGCAGCCCCATTTATAATGCTGACTTCTCATACTGGACATCCTCATCTGCGCTAAACGGCTGGACTGCCACCACTACAACTCTGTCTAGGCAGCAGGGCACCGGGGCTAAGTGGATTAGCGAGCAGTCCGCAAGGCTAGGCACAGCGAATGGCGACGTATCACTGGTGGCTCCGTGGACTAGATTCTTGGCTGACTTTGCCAATACTAGCGTCCGCCTGCACGCCTGGGCTAACGGGTCGGCTGCTGGAGCCAACAGGGTAGCGATATTTGAGACTGGAAGCTCTGTGGCGAACAGTGGGAACCACGAAGGGGACTCAGACTGGCATGTTGTAAGTACCAGCAGCGTTACTCTTACGGCTGGCGAGACGGATATTACTGTCAGGCTGGAGAGAGCAGCAGGAAACGCCGACTTCAACCTCATATGGCTAGAGGGCGGAGCCTTCCCAGACCTCCACCCATTCCCTGTAGCCCTCATTCCACACGGCCCATTAGAAGTCTATCTGACCCCACTGTCTGTCAATACCACCAACACTAGAACAAATACCATGCCAAGCGGGGCCAGGAGGGTAGCTGGCTGGGACTGGTTCAAGTACCACGACGAAGCATTAGATGTGGCAACAGGTGTGCTGGTCTGGCATAAGAAGCCAGCAGCGGGCCAGCTCATGTGGCTGAAATGCCAAGGCCCTTTAACACTTCCTACCGCCGACACAGGCGTAATTGAGGTCACGCAGGCTGAGGGTATGCTGGTGGCCAAGGCAGCCGCACTCGCACTGCTAGAATCCAATCCAGGAGTGACCCCACAGTGGCGTGATAGGGTGGCGAGGCTACAGAGGGATGTGGAGACTCTGGCTAGGGGCCTGGCGGCCAATGCAGAAGGCGTCAGCCTTGGGCCGACCTGGTAGGAGAGTACTATGCCCGCATCACCTGTCGGCCCACACGGAGCCTACGACCTTATACTCCAAGACATTCAGTCCAGCCCCGCTACGACTGTAGGACTAGTGTTAGACCGTGATGAGCTGGGCCGACCCCGAATCATCGAGCGCCGCATTGAGCCAATCCCACCCAGGCAGTCGTCGGGCGCTATCGAGTGGACACATACTGACCCACTAGTAGACTTTGTGTGGGCCATGGATGACTGGTCGGGCGGCGCTCTACAGCCATTCTACCGCAGCGGCGGCAACAAGTATGCGTCGGCCACTGGTATAGACGCCAGATGGAAAGGTGTCCTCGCGCTAGGCATGAACAGCGTTGGTGTCCGTGGCATCATATTTGATGGAACATTTGAGTCGGCTGATGTGTCGGGCTGGTCGGTGCTTACAGGGTCTGGTACGGCGGTGTCTGCCAGCACAGACACACCTCGCACAGGCAGCTATAATCTTCTAGTAAACAGCACCTCAACCGGTTCGGCTGAAATAACTGCGGAGTATCCTCTTACTAACCCCACCGCATATCAGGGCCGTGCCGTGATATTTGCAGGCTGGTCGAGAGGGTCTCCAAACAGCAGGATAGGCATACGAGACAGTGCAGGTGTCACCTGGAGTAGTGCCACCGCCGTGGGCACATTTGCGTTCCTTAGCGCCTCAAGAACCATTGACGCTGCTGCTACCTTTGTCCGCCTTGTGCTCTCATCAAACTGGACGGCTCCAAGTACCGTAGCTAGTGGATACCTGGACGACGCCTTCTTTGGCGACACCACCAGCACAGCAGTTGGCATAGTGGAGGCGGCCGGCAGCCTGTATGCTGCCTTCGGCCCATATATACTACGTTGGAATGAGACAGGAGACTTCTGGGAAGGTGTATATGTGCAGGTGGTTGGTACTCAGGCTACTCACATAGCATCATATAAAGACCAGGTGTATGTAGCATACGGAACGGCTGTAGCGTATGTGTATGGTACAGGCACCGCCT
>ERZ1292644.946-Hain-H14-01um-R2-946-length-16295-cov-8_pt1 | contig 16295 bp, 36 predicted proteins | sample MGYA00564402_ERZ1292644 | MGnify/ENA primary metagenome ERZ1292644 (study PRJEB36523, sample SAMEA6512644) | groundwater metagenome | collected 2019-01-09 | study: AquaDiva: Metagenomics assemblies of 32 groundwater samples
TGTCCTGCGCGCTCAGTGTCAGTGAGGGCCAGGTGTGCGTTTCCGGAAAAGAGGCGGGCCTGGGGAACGAGACCCAGATCCAGGTGACCCTGGTCGGGTCCGCGCATTGCCAGAATCCTGGCGGCAATGACCCCTCGGCGCAGAACAAGGTGGATTTTTTCCAGGACCTGACGGTGCCCGTGCAAAACGGCAAGGCCCTCTACGAATTGTGCGCCACGCCGGATTTTCAACCCTCGTGCAGCCCGCCCATGACGGTGGTGGTCGATTCCGTGGTGCTGTTTGACAGCACGAACGGGATTTCCTGTACGCTGAGTCATTAACGATGACCATGCGTAGAGGGTTGCTCATCCTTGGTCTGCTGCTCGTCCTGACGGGAGGGGCGGAGGCGGCCTGTAAACGCAGTGATGCGGTGCGGCGAGCTTTCGTCCGCACGCATCCCTGCCCAGCGACCGGACTGAACAAGTTGCCTTGCTATGGGTTCATTTTGGACCATATTATTCCGTTATGTGCTAATGGACCTGATGGTCCTAATAACTTACAATGGCAATCTATCGCCGATGCCAAAGCGAAAGACCGTGACGAGCGGCGTCTGTGCCGTACCCTGGGCAAACGTTTGTGTGCGCTGGATATATCCCCGTGAAACATCTTTCATGGTATCTGTTGCCCCTAGGGGTGCTGTTCATTCCCGGCTGTGCCTTTACCACATCCCTCGACATCCACCATGCCACACAGCGCCGCGTGTCTCTTGCGCCGCAGCTGACACTGATCCTTGGTGCTGATCCTCGGAGCACACTGTATCTGGATCTAGCAGCTGGTACATTGAACCTGGGGCCAATGATGTTAGCAGGGACAGTGGGGATCGAGTGGCGGTGGTGACTACTCCCCACCATTGTGGTATGGGGTGGGCGGATATTCGTGGCCATATCATTCAGAGTAGCACGCCTTGTGGGGCTTCTACTTCAGCCATGACCTCGTCACAAAACTGCAAGATACGCTCCTGTGAGGCATGCTCCCCATCCCATCCCGCCATGGTAATCCGGCCCAGCGAGACGCTCTGAGGCGTGGAATGAGCATTGACCTCTAGGCAAGTCCACATAAAGCACATAGCGATGAATTGGCTGCACTTGGTCAATGCCCCACCCATACCGCAGCATTCCTTCGGTTTCCAGTGCAGCAAGGAGTTGTTCCAAGGCCCAACGCTTCCGGTCATAGGCCAGCGTGCGGTAACTCGGCTGTCCAGGCGCCGGCCGCCCACGATAGCGCTTGGCACGATAACTGGCTTTCAGAGAAAGCATAAGGTTCATGGCGATCACGCCGCGTTTCCCCGCGAGGGCCAGGAGCTGATAATAGCGCGTAGTCAGAGCACCGTCGGATGTAGCGAAAATGGTGACAGTAGTGAGCATAGGAGACCTCTTTCAGAGAAAATGATGTCATTATTATACGCTAGGCACGGAGAAAGGAAATGTGTATACTAGGGGCGCGGCTTATGATGGCCTCATGAACCATCAGACAGCCAGTTTCCTCGACACTGGTTGCCGCCTTTTTCTGTCGAGATTTTCTGTATAGAGGACAGAAAATCATGCTCACTACGCAAGAACAACAGCAATATACTCAACGCAATGCAATTCTTCTGCAACTTGGGTTTTCATCCTACAAGAACTATCTCAATTCTGCCATATGGCAAGATATTCGCTACAAAGTCTTATTACCGTCAAGTCGTTGTCGGGCATGCGGCAAGAAGGCGACGCAAGTCCATCACAATCGCTATCTATTAGAAGATATGAATGGCGCATGTCTTGCACAGTTAATTCCGGTATGCGGAAAATGTCATCATGCCTGTGAGTTTAACAGAATAGGCTTAAAGATTGGACCAGAAAGAGCCACGGAAAAACTTGATATGATGCGCCAGAATAATCAAAGAATCTGGCAGAAAGAAGATGCCAGAAATGCCTGGCAATTCTTCTTTGCTGTTCTTGATGAAGTCCGCATCTATCTTGGTATGGATGAAAGTGAGCAGGCACGCAGCCTTATAGAGAGATTTGATCTGGCGCGTATGGCATTGCCAAGTCGACGTCACAAAAAAGGGAAATAATACTCATGCAAGGGAAGCCCCTTGTGCGTCTCCGCACCGCTCAGGTTGACATGTCACAGGAACTGCGGTAGAGTGATTTTGCATAGGAAGAGCCTCCTTTCTCGGCGCTCCATGCCACACTTGCCAGGCGTAACATGAGCGCCTGGACTCCATGAGCGCCAAGCTTGGGCACGTTCCTTCCTGCTGAGGCGCACTCTGTTACAGCGGAGCGTGCCATTTTTGTGTGGAATTATTGCACGCGAGCGGGGTGACCTTGAAATTCCACGCATGGTGTTTCCTGTTCCTCCTCATGCTGTTCCTCCCTAGGCAGAGTTTTGCCACCTCATTGATCCTCGCCTGGGATTATGTGAATGGCTCCGATCCCGCCGTAGCCTTTGCCATCTATCGCCTCACCAACTGTTCTAACACGGCCGTGCGGTTCGTGGTCCCCGTATCGACGCAAACCTTCACCGACCCTGGACCGTTTGTGGCCAGAATCCGGTACTGCTATACTGTGGTCGCGGTGAATAGCGTCGGGACGGAAAGCGCGCCGTCGAATACTATCGCCGTGCTATGCAAGAAAGCCCCCAGGAAGCAGGTAGTCTGTTCGCAGGTCTAAGAGAGCAAAGGATATTGCGATGGCGCTTGACCCCGTAACGGCTGCTCTGAATGCTGCGACCGCGTTGTTTGAGTTTCTTGCGACGCCTGTGGGGCAAGATATCGCCGCAGCGCTGCTCAAACTCGATGAGCAGTTTGCGGCTAAAATCCACGACATCTTCCAGAAGATTCACGGGAAAACTCAGGACTAGGAGGTTATCGTGTCTGACTATGAAGCAGCCTTAGCGATAGAAAATCTGCTATTCCAGCAAACCAAAAACCTGATCAGATCGACGGTGAAGGCTCTGGATGATAGCAAACTTTCGGACAGAGAACGCCTCCGCCTTGGCATGCAGGCCACGCAATTAGGGTTTGCGCTCTATACGACTTTGGAAGATTCGACCCCCGAGGAACGCAAGGATCTGTTGCACGTTCTTGAGCACAGCGAATTGGTCTTAAAGGGTTAGCGGATGCGGACGCTGGAACGGACCGATCTGCGGGTACTCCTCTTGTGTTGCACGGCCGTCGATGCCGCCCAGCGGGTGCGCTATACCCAGCGGCAGATGGCCCGCACGTTGGGCATACACCCGCCGGCCGTCAGTCGCGCGGTACGGCTCCTCGTGGCGCATGGATTGCTCGTGAAAGAGCGGTGGGCCTTGTATGTCAACGCGCGCCTGGTGGGCACAAGCGGCATGGCTTTGCCTCGCTAGGGACATGGACTAAACGGTTGTGAAATGACCCGTGCGTTGCCGGGGTTGTCGGCAACGCCAGGTTCTATGACCAGGGAGTGTACCTCGGAGCCATGGACGTGGCGTACCCATGGAGGCCACAGCACCTGCGCATCCACATACCAGATGCCAGGAGGGATGAAGACGGTTTCATGTGCCTCGTCCAGTATCCAGTGATCTTCAATCCTAGGCGTGGGCACGGATGGTTCCCAGAGGCGGAACCAAGCCAGGAACAACAAGAGACTGAGGCACACGAGAGTACTCAACATCCTTGTGCTATGTCCATCGTTCGACATGTAAGACCTCTTCTTCCTCATGCGTGACCAGTTGCTTCCCGAGATGCGCCCGCCCCGCCCACACCTCATCCGCCTCACACACGCGGCAGACGCGCTGCAGCAGGACCCGGACCCAGCCGCTGGTGTCGGGCAGCGTGAGTGGTAGACACTCGGCCAGGCGCCAACGGTGTTGTGTTTGGCGACAGGGGCGGGTCATCACTCTTCTCTTGCTGTCTGGGTTGTCGTTCTTGGGACATCGCTCCACGCACCGCGTTCACGGACGAAGGTGGCTCCCTGAAGCATCTCACAAGCCACGCACAGGCCATAGAGTAGCAAGCATGCCACGATAACAACCAGGAGGATCTGCTCTCGTGGACTGGTAGTACTGTGCCAAAACTGAGCACTCAGAAGACCAGCGGTCCATCCGGTGATGAAGAGGGAGAACAAGTGACTCATAGTAGTGGCTCCTGTTGCAACGCCTGTGCATCGGCCCCCATCGCCCGGTCAATAGCCACCTCAAAGCTTATGTCGTTCCCATAGAGAAACGGCAGACGCCAGCAGTGAAAAACGTATGTGCTATGCGCAATGAGCCAGCGGAATCGGGCCGCATCTCTCGTATCGTCGGGCTGGGGCGTGACGGGGACGCAGCCGGCCGCGGCACAGTCGGCATTCTTGCGATGTGGGGAAAAGCGGTCACCTTCAACGCCAATATTATACATGAGCGGGCGTGGTTCTTCAGCCACGGGGTATCCTCCCTAGGTGCTGTGGATGAGCTAACATAAACAACCGGCCTGCGCGAGCAGGTCGCGGTACGGCGTGGCGGTACGGTGCTGCAGCAGTTCCTCGCGGGCGTGCTTCTCTACGAGCAGGGCCACCCACGCAAAGAGGTCCGTCGCCTCCTGCCCTGCGTGCAACGCCACGCAGTGACAACAGACACACGACGCGCCATGGGCTTCGAGTATGGACGCCAGGGCCGTGCTCATGGTCAGCAACATCTCGGCGGCGTGCGTGAAGGGACCGGGGGGGATCATCGGTGGCTCCTTTCTAGGGATCTTCCTCAAGGCGAATATCAACCGCATAGGTCCGCACGCCGCCCGGTCGCTGCGCATAGGCCCAGATGGTTATGCATGGCCTTCCCAATGGGCTATAAGACCAACTAACCCGCTACGCCTTGCTTGCTTAAACCACTGTGCATCAATAATCACGAGGGGTTCTTCTGGAAAGAATTGTGCCATACGGGTAAGGCGGGTTTTACTCTTTGGGTCCATCCAGCCCTTCACTTCATGCCATTCATGATGGCCATCCTGGAAGAAAACCTTAAAATCTGGGGTATAAGCACGAGTTCCACGCTTGATCTTCTCAAAAACAAAGGTGTATGGTTCATACTCCCAACGAAGGATTTCCTTGTGGGTTAGAAGAAAATTCAAAACTCTTGCATAGTTTGCTTCCCACGATGAACGAAAATAGGTATCGCCTAAATCTTCTCGTTTCCCACCAGAGGTTCGTGTATATCGCTGATGAGCTTTTCCATTTATATTGAGTTGTAGCATACGATCAGACCTTTGCTGTACCAGCTCTGGAGCAAAGAATTTTGAATGGGGATCATTCCATGCTCGCTGCGATCCTTCACGCATTTTTGCCTTGTGTTCTTCTGTAAGTTTCATCCCAAGAGCGCCGCGCGGATGGCCATGTTCAGCAATCCATAGACGCATACGTTCTCCTTGGAATGTACGACGCTCTTCCTCTGTCGCAAAAAAAGGATGCCATGGTTTTTTCCCTCCCTCAATTTTCCAGCGCCTTTGGTTTGTCAGCCCTAGTGCTCGTGCTTTACGGCAAATATTAGGTTTATAACGTCCCAATAAATGCGCAAGCCGAATTAAATCGACAGGAGCATTCATTCCGCCACTATAGGCTTCACGAAGTAGCGCAAGCTCTTCCAGGGACCAACAATATGCTCGAGTGGTATTTCTGCCGGGCGGAGTAGAGAATATTTCTTGAGTCATGAGCCATCTCCCCTCAGATGGTGAAAGGTTCCCGAAGAGGTGATGCGGCGCCTATCGGGGGTAGGCTGTGTCAGCAAGGAGCGACCCTGCTCTAGCCGCAACTCCAGTCTCGCACATCTCCACGTCCCTGTCAACCAGCTCCTAGGGCGTATAGGCGATGCGCGTCAGCCACCCACTGGCATTGGACAGTGGCGTGGCATAGCAGCCCAGCCCGATATACAGATAGCCACTCAGATACTCGAAGGCCCGCACAATCCCCCCACCAGGCAGCGTGGTAAAACGCAAGACTTCCGTCCACGTGCTTAAGTCGGCCGTGCTATGGACATAGTTCATAAACACGCCTCCCCCAAGGTCCTGATGCGAGAGCAGATAGAGTTTCCCATTCAGCACCCGCGTGTCCCGTGGGACACTGCCGAACACGGGTAAGGGAAACTGGAACACGTAGGTCGGTGACGTAGCCCACATCAGGTATTGGGGCTCATTGTGCACGTGCCCGCCTCCATCATTCGTGCCCGCCAGATAGGCTTTGCCCCCCGCAAAGGTCGCCGAGACGGCGGAGACGCGAAAACTACTGCCGGGGAGCATGGCCTGTCGGGTCGCAGACGACAGTTGAATCAAGTTGTGGGCGACCGGATCATATTGATACATCCCATTGCGACTATTGACATAGTACTTGCCGTCCGGCAAGAGAAAGAACCGAAAGAAGCGTTCCTGGGGACAGGGTCCCCCATTGCACGGCATATCCACCCACGTGTTCCAGTTGGTCGGGGCGCGCTGGACGGGGCTGCGGAGCACGCCCTGACTATCAAACCCGCCGTCGCCCGCGATGAGCAGCCCCGCAGTGGGCAGGGGGAAGATCAGGTCAAACATATGCGTATTGGCAGGCACGGTGCGTTTTTCAAACCAACCAACGCCAGGCTGGTGGTAATAAAAAGCCCCCAAAAACGGCGCCATCGCATTGATGCCCGGAATGACTGCGGTGCCATTGTAGTTCCGAAACAGCTGGAACTCGTAATCACTCGTCGTGTACTCATCCGTAAACGTCATCGTAGCCGGATTGAACGACCACACGTGCGCGGGACCCGCATTGGGCGCGGGGCCATCGCTGTTCGCATTGCCATTACCCAGATATAGTTTGCCGCTATAGGTCGCAGCGGTCCACATGTTCCGTGCAAACACCCCGTCGGTGTTATCCGCGTACTGGCTTTGTGTGGGATTCCCCAGATAGGTGAGAGAATACGTTACATCCCCAAGCTGGGCATACACCAGCCCAATGCCAAAGGCCCCAAGAAGGAAGAAAACAATCGTCGTAACTATCACGTGTTTCATACATGGTCCTTTCGGCAGGCCTTGCTGCCATCAAATTAACAATCGATATACCCCGTCTCCGGTGTTGCTTCCACCCGATCCGTACTGAGCGCCTGATGCAGGAGTAGCGCGCCACATCCCATGCGACGGCAACACCAGCAAGCCGTCCCCTGCGTATCGACCGCCCCGCCGTAGTCGTGCTGGCCCTCGGCGCAGAACACGATCCGGTCACCGCAACACGCGGCACAGGACCACCAGGCGCCGAGACGAGTCGTCGGCTTTGCGGTATGACAAATCTGGCAAAACAGGGGCTGTATCATGACGCGGGCTCCTTCTTATTCAATCGAATGATCACGGACAAGAGCCAGGCCAACGGCTAAGGCACGTTCGCCAATTACCCCAGCCTCGAATTCGTCATACAGCATCGCGATAAAGCGCGAGTGCCACTCGACATCACGGTACGTTTGGCAGAATGTAGGGCGGCTCATGGCGCAGACTCCTCAAGTACCGCCAGGCAGCGGGCGAGGGTGGCACCATACTCATAGCCACGCCCATAGCTTGGGGTACTGTCCGGTGGTATCCGAGGCACGTCAGGGAAAGGATGCAGAATGGTCCGCTCCGCCAACCCATCAGCCATGCCACGCCCAAACGCTTCCTGGCGGGCACTCGCCGTTTTGTGCACATGATCCTCCCCAGGAATGTCCGCCAGGATGAGCCGGTGCCACTCGCGTACCAGCCACGCGAGGCGTTTATAGACGGTTGCCTCTGTGACTTGTTGGGCGAGCATCACCGTATCGTGCGCCTGATGGGCGGCCACAGTACAGACCAGCGCGCCATCGAGAAAGATCCGCAGAGAGTCTTCTGGGTCAAGATGTGAGAGATGCAGATCCACTATGTTTCCTCCTGCAACAGGGTCATATATATCAATCCTTGGTCCCTCAGGCCGAGGAGGATGTCAACTACCGCATCCCAAGCCGCTGGGCAGCCTCGTGTGCCCACTGCCGATCCGCGTCCGTCAGTTCGCCCGGACCGGTACAAAGATGGATCGCCGCCCAGATAAACGATAGGACCACATGCACCTCGCGCTGTTGCTGCTGCAGCATGGCCAGCGTGGGCCTGAGGTGCGCTTCGAGCGTTTCAAGATGTTCGCGGGCCGCGTCGAGCGCTTCCCGGAGCAATGTTTCATCCATAGCGTCCTTTCTCCTGTAACAAACGCAGTTGCCGTCCTTCCAGCGTCGTCCGCAGCGCCGTCAGGGCCGCGAGATCCTCACGTGCCTTTGCCAAGACGCTCGTCCCATGCCCGCTGCGTATCCCCTCAGCAAGCCACTGCTCGCACCGGCGCTGCTCGGCACGGAGCCAGCGAAGTTGGGTATCGAGGGTCATGGGGCAGGCTCCTTGTGGCGATAATAGATTTTATACGTATACCAGTAAACATGCGTTGAATTATAGCATATTTCATGATAAAATCTTTCTCATGAGAGAGAAGGATATGGATTTTTGTTCGTGTAGGAATGCGAAGCTTCAACGGGCAAAGCAATGCCGTTCTTGTTGGGAGGCAGAGCATCCTGGCCGTCAACAACGCATATGTGCTACGTGTGGAATATTTTTCAAACCAAAGAAAACACCACAAACATATTGTTCTTTGGGGTGTCGTCCAAAGGGACCCCCTCCGTCAATCTATCGAGGTCAGGAAAATAATAAATGGGTACCAGCAGTGACTCTTGTCTGTAAATATTGCTCATGTATATTCGAGAAAAAACCATGGCAACTGAATAAGAAAAATGGATCTACTGGAGAGTTTTGTTCCATCCAATGTCGTGGAAAATATCGCAAAGAGTTTCAATCTAAAGAGAAATCCCCTCGTTGGGTAGGTGGACCACAAAGCTACCGTGGACGTAACTGGAAAGCAGTTCGATTGTTGGTTGTTGAGGTGCAAGAAGGGCGTTGTGCTCATTGTGATGTTTTTATAGGCAAAAGTCTACCTGTGCATCACAAGCATCCAGCGCGAGCCTTCCAACGTCCTGAAGATGCAAATACTTTGAATAATCTTGTAGGACTTTGCCAATCATGTCATGTCAGGCTTGAGGTTGGAACACGAGAAATTCCTGGGGTAGCACAAATGTCCGCAGCGCCATACCAGAAGGCATGTCGTCGCTGCGGACATTTGTTTTTGACTAACAGTATGAATAGCATGACATGTGATTCATGCTGGCACAATAACTGTCTTTGGTGTGGTAAAACCTTTCGCATAGAGTCTCCGAGTCGGAGAGCACGAAACAAACATTGTTCACGAAAATGTTATCTCGCTGCACGACTAGCGAAATAATGGCAAATCATCGAATGTTTCCTCTTGCATCTCCCTCCCATGCGCCCATTCTTGAAGTGCTACAAGACCCAGTCGTTCCCTAGACTCTTTGTGTAAGTAATCCCATGAGAGATCACAACCAATCGCATTTCTCCCTAGGTTTCTTGCAACTAAAACTGTAGTACTACTTCCTGAGAACGGATCACAGACGATGCAGGGCACCGGCGTAACGGTGGGGCAGTGACAGGCTGGGGTAAAACCATGGTATATGACTGCTGCGGTGCGTTGATCTTTCCCAACGGTCGCGAGTGGTGCGCGTGCATCATGTGTCTTGCCATGCTCGAAACTGCTCCCGTTATAGTTTGTCACGTCTCCTTTGATACGCTCTACCTGACGCACCAAGGCAGTACCGCACGCTGGGCAGCAGCCCGCTTCAGAGGTCCCGGCACGGATGCAGCGTTCGACGAGGGCGGTTGGAAATGTGGCAAAGTGCGCGCCGGCAAATGGTTCCGTAGGTATGGTCCATACGGAGCGGGCGTTACGGCCCAGGACTGGTCGATTCCAGCCAAGGGTTCCACCGTTGGCATGATTCCCGGTGTGACTTGACTTCGTTCCTGGATGATTTCGGCTACTCTCTGGTCGAGAGGAGCATGTCGCCTCTTCCCCGATGGCGTGGCCGTCATAGTAATATCTCTGGCCTTTGGTGAGAAAAAACAGATACTCATGCGAATGCGTGGGACGATCTTGTACACTCTCGGGCATACAGTTTGGTTTATCCCACACAATATCGCACCGGAGCGTCCAGCCATCCTGCTGCAGCGCCAGTGCGACTCGCCACGGAATCCCCACCAAGTCCTTCGGCTTCAGCCCAAGTGGCTGTGGAGCCCGGGGAGGATCGTTGGTCCCGTTCATGCCGCGGTTCGTCTGTTGCTTGTACCCCTGGCGGGTACCATGGCCGATGCGACCACCACTGGAAAAACTATCACCAAGCACAAGCCAAAAGGTACCATCATCCCGCAGCACTCTCCATATTTCCCGGGCCACCTGCCGGAGATGACATACGTAACAGACCCCGCAACTCGTGCTTGTAAAGGCCCCGTTGCAGTCGTGCAACTTTTCGAGACCCAGTTGGTTATCTTCGCACACCGCGCCGCACCTTCCGCACCTCCCGCCGCGCCAGCCTTCCAATTCATGGTTCTGGTTCGTCGCGCGGCTACGGAGTGTGCTCGTTGTATCCATGGACAGGTGTGTGTGGATACGTGCATGGTTACAGGCAGGATCGCCACCAATGAAGTGACCAGTTTTGTAGTCACGCAAACCCCAATAGGGAGGACTAGATACGATGCACTGGACGCTCTTATCCCGGAGTGGGATATGGAGCGCGTCCGCCTGTGCGAGTAGTACACCAGCCATACTATGGCTCCTCATGCGTGAGAGTCATCAGGCTTATAATAGCCCTTTATCACGGCAATAATCCACCATGGCACAGAGGACGCCTTTACAGAGTGCCTGATCCGTCGCGGCGATATAGTCAGAACGGTCATAGCCTTCGACGCGCGCAATCTCGTCGAGGCAGTCTTCTCGCTGTTCCTCTGACAGGGCCGGGAGAATCGTCGCTAGATCGGCATAGGCATAGCGGCGCAATGTGCGCTCGGCATCGCCACAACAGCAGCCGTCTTCATACCCACACACACAGCCTTCTGGGGCAAGAGGGGTCAGTGATGCAAGCCAAGAAGAATAGATCATACAATCATCCTTTCGTTGCTAAAGAGTGCTGAGATTCCACCACTATGCCCCACACCCAGCCGCAGCGTCCGCACGTCACGGGCAGCGTCGTCGCGTCCCAAAATATGCCGCAGTGCCCAACCACGTTAGGCTCAGAGGTCGCGGCCTCCGTTCTCGGGGTAGCGGGTGCGTATCCATCCTGGCACGGACAGGGACGTACTTTGCCGCGGCGTAAGTTGCCGGCCGGAATCATACGCCGGGTGCCACAGTGGAGGCAGCAACAGACCCAGCAGGGCCATCCATAGGGACTGTTCCCGTGGCGGCGATACGCTACGGCTTCATAACAGCCGACGAAGACCTGGCCAGTAAAATCAATCATCGCACACCTCTCGATGCGAGATCTGCTTGAGTTTGCGATAGAGACTGGCACGAGAAATCCCGAGGAGTTTGGCGGCATGCACCCGATTGTCGCCTGTCATACGCAGGGCGTAACGAATGGTCGCCGCATCGAGAACCGCCCGGGCTTCGCGCAGGGCGAACAGCCCGTCGAGGGTACTGCCATCACAGTTATGGAGTGGTGCAATCTGCTTGATCATACGTTCTCTCCAGAGTAGAATAATGTAGGAAATATCCTCTCCCTCGTGTTTCAACACAGAAAGAAAGGTGGATGATGCAACGTGTCCTGTGTACGCTGATGCTTGCTCTTGCGCTCCTCATGGTTGGCATCGTCATGGATCATGCCGGTCTCGTGTCCCTCGCCCATGCCGACTCCGGCGGCGATTAATCACCGTGTACCTCTGCGTGGCGGTACCTCCCATGCCGCCACGCATTCCTGTCACGGATGCACCTCCTGTTTCTTTCGCGCATACCAGGCACGGCGATCAGCATTTGTGCGTACTGCACAGATATCACATTTTTGTCGTTGTGCTTCTCTGGGCATCTGCCCATTACACAGGACGCACCGTCCACGGCGGATGCGTAATGCGTAGAACTCTTTGATACACTTCCGCACACTTGCCCGTCGTTCCTCTGGTGTTTGCATCGTTTTTCTCCTCTCTGGAAGGTATTGTCCTATCATGCCGGTCTTTTAGGGAATGAGAAAATAACCAAAAACTAGTATAAGAGCGGCTGTATAGCGCAGAGCGGAGCTCTCGGACCTTTTTTTGAGTTGCACGACTGACAGGCCGGAATAATGTTAGTCATAGTGTGACTCCCCCCTGTAATAAGCGGTGTAATGTGATCTTGGGTCAAGCGCTGTGGTTTCTTGCCACAGTAGGCACAGCGATATTTAAACTGGGCCTTGATCGTTTCCCACTGGGCGTTGGTGAAATCATTAAGCGGAGCAGAGAGTTTGCGCGCCCGGTCCCGGCGCTTATTGGCTCTTACTGCTTCTGGATGGGCTTTGCGCCATTCGGCCATGTAGGCACGCCTTTGCGCAGCATGGCTTTTGCGGTAGGCGACCTTGCGGGCACGCTCTTGCTCGGCATGGGCTTGGTAATAGGCGGCGTTATACAAGCGTCGAGATTCTGGGTCTCTCTGTGGCATTCATTTCCCTTTTCATCAAGAGGGCATCAGAGTGAAGTGGCAGGCAGGTGATGAGTCCTGCCCCGTGTTGCAACACGGTGCCACGAAAAGGCATTCTATCACAGAACACTGTAAAAGAATATCGGAAAGAAGGACGAATCCTGCCACGCCGGCCTGGGCCTCAATCCCCCGCAATGCCTTGAGTGGCTGCCCCTCCTCGTTGGCAGCTCCTCACGCGCAAAGAGCAGGTCCAGTCCTGACTGGGGGCCACCGGCGTGGCAAGTCCGTCGTTGCGTTAGTTCCGTATGGACATCCAGGTGAGCTCCGGCGCATCCTGGCGCACATACACATCGATCCACACCTGCTGCGGCCGTGCCTGCTGCCAGACGCGCAGCAGTGCCAGGGTCGTACCAAGTTGCATGAGCGGCTGGAACGCATCAAGCCACACGGGGAGACTGGTCACGGGATCACGGGACATGGGGGCTCCTTTCATGCGATGCCTGTTCTTTTTCTCCTCCGCACGCCTCTAAAAACGTCAGCGCGTTCTCTGTTCCATGCACGGCATACAAGATACGAGCCGCCGTCCAATGCCACGCGGTCAAGTCCAGTGCGACTGCGCGCGTATACAGCGTCTTTTCGTCATCCGACAGGTGCGTATACCGTGTCATCATTCCTCCCGTCCCATAACCGTTTCCATTGCATCGTAACTCGTAAACAGCGGCGGCCAGGTACGCCCAGGCTGTAGTACGCTTGCGGGGAACCAGCCTTGGGCAATCAGCACACGCAAGGTAATGGAAGAGATACCGACTGAGACCGCCCAGCCGGCGCAGGGCACGTCTTAATGGGCAGCATTTCCAGCAGGATCAATTCGTCGTGAGTTAACGACACCGTACTCTCCTTTCAACATAAGTTCCACTGCAGCGCCATGGCATTTGCAATCCCGGAATAGGTGCGTGAGCGAGCACGTGCTCTCATTGGAGATTCTCCGATCTTATTTTGCCCTGAGGGAGTCTGATTCGCATAGATTGGTCGGGCCAATCTTCCACTCAAGCATGTACACCCATACAAACCATAGCATGCGGGAAAGATGGTGCCACACGCGCCACATCGCATACGCGACGCCTCCACAAAACACGTAGGCTGAAGGCGAGGCAACTGGTGGAGCCAGAGTGCGGTGGCCTTGCTAGCATCATGTCCGAAATGATATGGTTGAATAATCTGCGATGGTGGCCGAATCCTCGTACTAATGCACCCCTCCGGATTCTCCAGCGCAATACGCGGGATAGGCGCATGGAGGAGCAACTCGACAAAGGCCAGTGCATGCCGTTGCTCCATCTGTCTCCCGCGCCACCACCGCGCCCCACTATTGCAGAGATAGGTGCAGGGCGGATGAAAAATAGCAAGATCCCAGTTCTCCTCCAGAATGTCCAGCACATCGCCCTGGACATGATAGGGGCTTTCATCTTCCGCAGGCAGGACATCACACGACCAGGCATCGTGCCCTCTTTCGCGAAAAGCACGGCGAACTACACCAGAAAATTCGCAGCCGATAAGTACACGCATAGGCGCTCCTTTCACCGGACCACGGGCATCGTGCCGGTGTTCAGACAGCCAGTCTCAAACAGCGACCGCGCCCGCGCGCCTGAGACCTTCGGTGTCTGGTAGAGCAGCTGCGCGATCTCGACCATGTTTTGCTCATATTGAGCCGAGGAGGTGGCGAGGATCACGCGCAGACGTGCCAGCGTCGTCGTCAGGGGCACCAACGCGTCTCGGTCGACGGCGATGAGCTGGACCAGGATGCCGCCGGCGCGACAGACTTGTTCCTCCGCGGTGAGGTGCTGCATCAGGACCGCATGCGGCATTGGCGGCGGCTGGGCCTTGGGTTTGGCGTGGATAAGTAGGGGAAAGGTGAGGACGCCACAGAGGATGGCACAAGCAAGAAGAGATTTCATAGGATGGCTCCTTTCTATTAGTCGGCTTCAATGTCATGATGTTTGGCATGGCAATCTCGACAGAGCGTAATCACATCTTCCATGTAATATTGCTCTTCGCCTCGATGAACATAGGAACGATGATGGACATGGAGTTGTCCAGATACATTGCAAAGTTGGCAGCGGAAGTGTGCATGCCGTAGCGCTATGTTACGAACTTTCTTCCAATGCTCACTTTGAAGATACTCTCCGTAGGGCATAGATCGCAAATGGAGCAAATGGGCCTCATATGCTGCTATTCGTTGTCTACTCGAATCCGCATCTTTTTCTGATGTAGCAAGCTGACACTTGGTGCACCGCTCATGGCGCATCCATACACGCCTCGGGGTATTCATTATCCGAGGCTTTTTTAACTCCTGTAAATCTGTAAAACTTTTTACTTCACAAGGGAACCTCGTTCCGCAATCACAGCAGATCATTTCATACGTATAGCCATCACAAAGCCATTGCTGTGCAGAGGATTTCCTCGTAAGTGCTAGCACATGGCTTTTGACTATGTCACGATTTATGCCAAGTGGGGCATCAAGATAGAGATATTGCGCGAGTGATTTTAACTCTCCATCTTCCTGTGCATTACTCAGAGCTTTGCCAATAATAAACTTTTGTTGTTTGCGTAGGGCGTGAAGTTCACGTTTTGCCGCTTCAATGGCGGCATAACATGACTTCAATGCGTTAATGTGATCATTCAATAGGGAAAGCGGATGGGCATCATTGTGGTGCATAATCAGTTCCTTGTTTCCTAGCGGGGTGACAAGGAACACCCCGCCAAGTGTCCAGGCTTAACGTCTCGCGCGCAGTGGACAACGCTGCCAGTGCTGCAGGCACTGTGCGAGATGGAGGAAATACCTACTCCTAGTCTACACGATTCTTCCGCTGACGTAAACGGCTACAGCGCCCCAAGACACCGAAACGCTATGCCCCCGCCCTCGTGCCACAACCGCACCGCCCGTGCCTCATCATTCACCACATGGCGCTGCATGCGTGGCGCCTGTGTCGGTAACCGCGTCGTCGTCACTGCGTACCATGTGGCGCGGTACGGGATGCCGAGCATCTGGGCACGAAACCCAGGGTCGTCGTAAAGAGCCGGGTAGCGGGTAGTCACTACGGAGTCTCCTCAAAGGTCACTGGCTGCTCGCACAGAGCAAGCAGCACATTCAGTTGCTTTTCCACATCCTGGACACGCTTTCCCAAGGTCAGAGCTTCATAGAGCAGCTCTAAGCGTTCGACCCTGGTTGCAAGTTCCCCCAGGAGGTGATGATCACATAGCTGGATTTCAGACCCAACTGCCTCATTCGGCAGCACGGGCGGTGGCAGTGGCTGTCGTGCCCCCAGAAGCGTATCGAGTGTAGCCTCGATACCCGCCGCGCGGCAGCCGATCAGTAGACGGTTGAGAATAGGCTGTGAGATGCGGCGTGTTCCGTTCCAAAAGGGTAAAAGTACATCCGTACCAGTCAGGAGTTTTGAGAGCCCGGTGCGACTGATTGCACGTTCCGTTTGCCATGTGTCGAGAACGGCCCGCAGATGTGTTTCTTCATCAAACGAGGCGACGATGGGATGCATTGACATGGAATCTCCTTTTCCTTTCCTATCTGATTAAATTTTGTCCTTTGAACATTTCAATCTCCCTCCTTGAGCATCTCAGTCACAATTTGTACCAGCGCTTCGCCGTAGCCATCCAGGAATCCTGCATCGTCCAGTACGGTGTTATCGTCGAACCAGCACAGCGCGTCCCAGGTACCGTGGCTCCCTGGGCCATCGTCATCGTATT
>ERZ1292644.947-Hain-H14-01um-R2-947-length-16276-cov-6_pt1 | contig 16276 bp, 14 predicted proteins | sample MGYA00564402_ERZ1292644 | MGnify/ENA primary metagenome ERZ1292644 (study PRJEB36523, sample SAMEA6512644) | groundwater metagenome | collected 2019-01-09 | study: AquaDiva: Metagenomics assemblies of 32 groundwater samples
ACCCGAATCTATACAAGAGAGGAAAGAGGAAATCATCGAATTAAACAAGAAGATACGAAAGCTAAGAGAGGAAGGAGGTTCTGAGGATGAGATAAAAGGATTGCAGATAAAATTGAACAGAGTCACAAACGAAGTTCACGATTCGCTACGTTTTTCTCGACATAAATCAGTATCTACATCTCATCTCGTCGAAACACGATTTGGACACAGAGAGCTTACCGATGTAGAATTAGAATCGACGATAGCAAACTTATGGGCTAGGTTTAACTCTGAAAAGACGATGAATAGTGAAAAACACACAATCAAACTCGTGAATATAGATAAAGATGATCTGTTATTCACGAGCGTATCACCAATGGTCCCCGTAGAATCTCTTAAAAATGCCGAAAATCCAGAGTATTCCTGTGTTCTGAACCCTGTTTCTAATACACTAGACTACAAAGTACTCGGAAATAAGAGTATTCAACCATCTTTAATGAAAGCTAGACCCTTTCGATTACCATCTTCTAAACATCCAATATCCTTGAAAGTATTTATGGGTAATATAAGAATTATACTCAAGACGACTTCTGTATCATTAGACTCTACAAAAACATATAAACTACATTGGCAAGGAGAAGTAAGTGGAAAAAACAATCAACCTTTGAAATTCGAAATATCTATTATTGTATTACCCACTCTCTTGGTAGAAGGATTTGTAATTAATCTATCGAATTAAGAGGAATTGTACATAACATTTTATTTTAAATTTTTTCGTTCGATAAAGAAATAAAGGGTAAAATATAATGATGTGATTTCTATTTTTATATTGTCTGTCGTTCGGTCGGTCGGTCAAGAAAGATGTTGAAACACCTCGACACATTGGACCGCTTAAGTGACAGAGATAGGATCAGACTTAAAAAAACACTTAGAGCATCTTTCAAATACTATTCCATTTTTTGTATATTACTCGATGTTATCTTGATCATTGGTACACTCACGCAGATAATCTTCTATTGGAACGATTGCTATGGATTTATATGGATTATCCTTCGATTCCCTACTCTAATGAGAACTATATTTCTGACTATTGTGTTATTACAATCGAAAAGAATGAATTATATCAGAATGATTGGAGTTGGAAAGTATTTCAACATAGTGAGATATTTTATGACTGGAAATAAGTTATTGGGACTTTGGTTAATCGTAGGATTCATCGATCTGTACATATTCAGATATCCTATAGCCTTACTCGATGGTGTTCTACTGATAATATACGTATCAACACATCATACACCATCGAGTGTTACAGCTGTTGTACTATCTTGTAAGATAGTGTACTTTTTTGTAGATGTAATATTCATTCTGGAATTTTATTGGAGTATATGTCTCCTTTACAACAGAGCAATTTGGTATAGAACAAAGAGATTTGTAGAGTTAAATGGAAATAAACTCGATATATGACTGACTGATTAATTGTATCACTACCACAACTTTGGAATTGGTACACCCAGTGGTGCATTCATCCACATTTTACCCAAGTGTGGGTGACTATCTTCTTCTTCTTCACTGCTACTATCATCGTCGTTCCTTTCTTCTATTATGGTGGATACAAGCTTTGTCTCTTCTTTAGTCGATGATGATACGAAAGTTCCGTTTACTGTATAATGACCATCCTCTTTTTCACTCGATTGATACTCCTCTTCTTCTTCCTCTTCTTTTTCTTCCTGTTTCTTTTGTTGTTGTTGTTGCTTCTTCTGTTGCTCTGGTACTACCTTCTTCTGTGCTTCTCTCCTTTTTGTGTTGTTGTTGTTGTTGTTATTGCTAATTGGTTTTTGCTTCGATAGTGTCGTCGTTGTTGTTTTATTCGAGTTCTGTTGTTGTTTTTGCTTCAATTTTCTCGTTGTTACCGAATTCTTCTCTCCATTCTTTGATCTGATGCTCTTCATTTCGTTATCTACAATCTTACTTGCCACCTCGCATTTAGGACAATATTCGCTTATCATCGATAATACTGGTCTGGCACAATTGAAATGAAATGCATGTTCACATTTTGGCATGATAACGACCGGATCCGTCTTTTGATCTATCGTATCATTGCACATATGACACGAACTATTGGAAGAAGTGTACATAAATTTAGAAGTAGTAGGAGATGGAATGTAATGCTCATCGTTACTACTTTTCGATTTATCAGACGACTTATTACTGAGGTGATACTCTGGGTAATTCGAAGAGTAACCGAATGGAGGAGCGCTTGGTGGTACCAAATTGGGATAAGCAGTAGTACTCATCTTTTATTGCTTGTTACTACTACTACTGCTGTGTTTGGTGGTATCGATGGTTATGTATTGTACCAGTTATTATATAGATTTAGTTACCAGTGATTGTTTTTTGTCTAATGGGGGCGTTTATCGATTATTTTGTTTTCGTATACAAAAAGTACATTTTTTCTCTAAGTCACCTAAAAACCCCGAAACCGGGTAGTGACGCGTCCAAACTAGGCCTACACCACGAACAGGACATAGAAGTTACCTCAACGCTAGTTGAGTTCGGGCATAGTCACCGGGAAGGTTTGAGTTAAGCAACCGCCCTCCCCGTCCCGAAATCGAAATCAAGACCCTTACTATTTGACACAAATGTCAAATTCGATGATGTCGTTATTGATATCTTATCTAAAAGGTAGTTTTCCCCGTGGTTGCTTAACTCGAACCTTCCCGGTGGCTATGCCCGAACTCAACTAGCGTTGAGGTAACTTCTATGTCCTGTTCGTGGTGTAGGCCTGGTTTGGACGAGTCACTACCCGGTTTCAGGGTTTTTAGGGGACTTAGAGAAATTTTCATTTATTTCAACAAAATATACATCAAGGCATAATCGAAAAATCCATTCTCCTTATGATATAAAATGGTATGAAAGAAGGTAAATTTCCAGTCTTATCGAAGTAATAATGAGATAAAAACGAATCCTCTTCTTTGTTTCCAGTATAACTATTTGCTTCGAAAATACACTTCTTCATATTTTCTTGATGAGACTTTACATCTATCTCTACATACGAATGATCTTCCATGATCTTTTCTACACTTTCGTGTTTTCGTAGAGGAGATAACTTCTTTAGAGGAATTAAAGGGCATGTCCTAAATCGATAAACTTCTCCTCTTTTCACTAATATCGAACCAGAATTTACTGGTATGAGATATTGATCCCTTCCATATCCTCCATCTTCCAGATCTCTCTTTACTACTTCGAGCGCTCTTTCTGCATCTTCTTTTATCATTATCGTGTAAGGAACGAGCATCACATGTTTCAGTTCGTTTTCATTTGCCACATGATCGATGGCATGGCATCCTTTGCTATTTTCATTCGAATTACCGCAACAATCGTACTGAAATTCCCCGTGAATATTCCCTTCTCTATCTCTATTGTAACGAAGTGGATGAATGCAACACTCTAACAATCCTATACTCGATTGAACATCGTATAATATGCCACATATCATGCATGTAGTAAGAGTATCACCCATTTTACCAGAGTAAATGATGGTCATTCCTCGCTTCCCATTGTTGAAGTTTCGAGGTGATCTATAATTGTTGTGAATCATTGCGGTAGCTGGAGTGATCAATAGATGGTAGAATGAAGTATATATAATATCGATGAAAATGGTTGTTGTGGTTCGATTTGAATATGATGGAGGGTGAATCCATTCGTAAATTCGTTGCAGGAATCGATATAGGAGAAGTGACATTCAGAGTTTCGGTTCTAAACACAGAATTATTGAAAGTCAGTAGAGTATTCATGCACTCGTTGAGAGAGAAATGTGAAGTAGTACCTAGAAGAAAGTTAATAACCAATACAATCGATTACTGTACAAAAATCTTAGTAACAGAATTGAAGAATCTGAAGGTTTATTATGTATTCGTCGAACAACAGATAAAGTCCAAGAGCAAGAGAAATGATGCTATACAGGAAACACTGCGTACCTGCTTGGACGAAGCAAATTGTTTCCAGGTGATATTGGTGAATCCTAGATCATTGAAGTGCTACTATGCTGTTTATTTTTCGAATGGAAGTCCAAAATCTACTAAAAAGAAGAAGAAAAGAAAGAAGGTTGACGATGATGAGAGTAGCAGTAGTAGCGACGATGAAACAAAGAAAAAACAAAAAGGGCGTAAATACAGATTGAACAAAACGAATGCAGTAAAATACGGACAGAATCTATTCGACTCTAAATTGAAGAAACAACTCAAGATAGCAGATGGGAATGACGACCATAATGTATATGATTCTGCATGGATAGCAAAGTATGGATTTCAGTGTATTATAATGAAAATACCAAAAAAGGATATCAAACCATTCGAATATAAAGATGATAATCAAACTATGGACTACTTCATCGATAAGATCAACAGCAATAACAACAACGAACAAAAAACAAAAGGAAATAATAAAGAAGAAGAGATAATAGATCTCACGATACAGTAACATCTGTCTGTCTTTATTTGTATTATAAACTATCGTTGTTACTACTACTGCTGCTGTTGTTGGTGATAATACTCCCATTTATCAGTTTCACTCTAGATTCATTCGTAACTTTCAATAATTTGAATAATCTATCATGAATGAGATGTTTCTGAGCGTCTAAAAAGTCTTTTGATATTGCAGTGGTACTATCGATAGATGAAGTAAAATCCTCTAACTCTTTGCATGCTGTCAATAATTTTTCGAAGTTTGTATTGTGTTCTATCATAGTTTCTACAGTTTTGTCGTAAGTTTCCATTAGGTGATTCAAAGATTCTAATGTAGCTTTGTTTGAATCCATACTGCCGCCATTATTACACAGTAAAGTTCTGATTTCGCTCACGAAGCTTGATTCCATTGTCTTCATGGATACAAACATTTGATATAGATTACAAGCATTAGAGTCACTTATTATATACAATTTTTTGCCTATAAGGCTACTATCGATGACTCCCATTTCACTATCTTCTTCGTCATCATCGTCATCGCGTTGTTGTTGTTGGTGTTGATGCTGCTGATTCAAATTACCATCATCCACTTCAACTGTCGATGTTGTATCGTGTCTTTGTTGTTGCTTTCTTCGAGTGAGATTTTTCGTATATCCACCTTTAGGTCTTACTACCATACCACCACCGCTATTACGCCTTCTATTTCTCCTTGTACTGCCATTGCTGTTATTATTACTACTACGATGATCTACTAGATCCTCTACATCGCTTGCTTTTACATGACTGTATGCTTCACTTTCAGAAACTTCTTCGTACACCACATTAGTTTCATCATCATCTTCGTATTCGAACTCTGCATTATCTCTCTGATATTTTTGTTTCTCTTCTAGAGTCATATGATTTTGTTCTCCATCTTCTATCGAATCATAATCGGATCCCATTTCGTATTGATGATTGTCTTCTCCTTCATATAAACTGCTTAACATGGTAGATTGTAAATTTTTTCCTTCCTCCTTTGCATAACTCAAGAAATTGTCTATTGTACTGTAACCTGTGATATTATCGATTTTATGAGCCTCTTCTCTTGCTGTGTTAGATGGTATCGAAGCTAAGTCGTGTGCCATTTCCAGTGCTATCACATCGGGGTGGATAGCTGTCGATGAGAATAGCTGAGGTTGATCGTTCATTACGGGTGATGGAGATGGTGGATAAAATTGATCTACATTCACATTTTCTTGGTTTTTATTGACGATTTCTCTTATATCTGAAGATGCTGATTTGGTGGTAGTAGTAGTAGTAGTAGTGGTGGTGGTGGTAGTGGTTGTGTTGATAGATGGTAAATTTGGTTTCGAATAAGCTATTATGTAACCATACTGCGTCCATATTTTCTTTTGAGCCAATTTTTGAGTGTCTAACAATATACAGAATCGATGAAATTCGCTATTCTCCACGGTTACAAGATATCTTGTTACAGGTGATGATTCAGAATTGTCGCTCCTTATCGATACTTGAAATACACCATACGATAGATTGATCACAGAGTATAAACTACTTTCGTCTAATCTAAAGAATCTATCTTTTCTTATTATAGGATTGATACCTATTCGTTTTCTATTACTCCTTTTGTTTTGTTGTTGTTGTCGTGGTGATGTTGATCGATCTCTATTCCTACCTCTCTGATTCTCTTCTTCCTCCTCGTTATTGCTACCCTCTTCTTCTGTCAATGTACCGCCACCACCATCATTGTCTTCTTCGTCATCCTCCTCCTCATCATCGTATTCACCCTCTCCTTCTCTTCTCCTTTCTTCTGGTGTTACTTCTTCGTATTCATCGTCGTTATTTTCTGAAAAGAGTTCAGCTAGTAAATTTTTTACTATGTCCATTTTGATGTTGACAACCAACAGTATTTATGATGTTATTGTGAATTTTGATTGATTCTTTAACTTATATACAAATAAGAGAGTAAAAAAATAATAAAATTTAATGGGACATTAGAACACGTTGCTTGTATCGATAAGAATCATCACCATCAATCATATTATTGCTGCTACTACTGTCTTCGTCGATATCAGTATCATCTTCGTATTCGATTCCACTATTATGGCTTTGATAAATATGTTTGATTTGTATAATATTATTACTACCGATAAATGACGCTGAAGCTGTTGCTGCATCATCAATATCATCGATTATAATACGCGTAATATTAGATGCATGAAATATACATGAACCAATAATAGTAACAATAAAAACTATTAGGTATAAATTCAGATGTTTCTTTTTTATAAAAGGTCTGTCCTTATACGGATAAGACGAATACATCTTCATGTTTTGATACTGCTGCTGCTACTTTACAATCGAACCACCGCAAAACACTATAAATAATGACACAATGCAATGCATGTTTCAGAGAAATTACCATACTTCAAGAGATTGTATGGAAAGTGATTTATTTCGAATGTCCTAATTTTAAAGTAGATTCTACATGTAAAACTCTTTATTTCCACACGGATTGTTTCGAAGCTTTGTGTGTATGTGCAAAGACAGGAAATGAAAACGAAAAAAAGATAACCGCATGTAATGCATGTGGAACTTCCATAGTGATCAGTATAAACAATGAGAGGCATTCATCCGTTATCAAAAATAGAAAATCCATTCGAAAGGAAGAAATAATTCGAAAGAGAGGAACTGTGAAAGATATTTTAGAAAAGACATCTAACAAGGTTATCAGATTCTGTACCACTTACCTATGCGGTATATATTCCACCAGGAATTATGGAGGGTCATCTTTTGATGGATATAATTATTCGAATGTTTCCATGCGTGACGATGAAGAGGATGCCAAAAAGGAATCCATTTCAGATCGTTATGCTGCAACAATCGCCAAAACCCCACAAGAAGGAGAATCAATAAATTCTTCTGAATATGTCGATGATGACGATAGTTACTTGCTTATTACAAAGTACCTCCTCTATCTTCAAGCAGATCTACAGATGAACCTTTACCACGAAAAGAACAATAAAAGAGTCAATAACGAAGAAGATGATGAATTTATCACAGTACCTGATTCGATCAAGTATAAACCTTGTTCTAATATGCTAGGATTCGTGATTTCTAGATTCCATAAGAAATTTCGCAAAGAATGGATAGATTATAACATCTTTGTCGATATATCCAATAAGGAAACTCTAAACCTAGATTATGCAATGATGGCAGTGGTTAAAACCAAATAAATGACCGATTCCATTTTATCCAAACTGTTGTTGTTGTTGTTGTTGCTGCTGCTGCTGCTGCTGCTGCTGAGGATCTGTCTTGTTGAAAAACAGTGCTCTCTCGAAAAAAAGTTCGTTACCGTTCTGTTGAATAGGCGATATTGGTGGCGAGTTTTCAGATATCAACAACATATTGATATAACTGTCGAATAAATAGGGTTGGTGCCGAAATTCGTTAGAAGTCATCTCATTTGTCGTACAACCACTCTTTTGTCTCTTCATGAGGGCTCTGTAGTGTCTATCGCACATTTCGTACTTTTTCGATATTATCTTAGTTCCTTGGCACCCACTCACGGAGCACCTGGACACCGATTTGCTAAAGTGTTTTCTACATAAACCATTTCTGAATGCCATTCCATTACATTTTTCCATCACTCCAAAAGCTTTGCACGTATTGGTCATTCTTAATTTGGTGTAGTGACTATAACACAGGTTATTTCTTCTGATCTTTCCTTTACATCCTTCCATTGTACATTTCCTTTTCGATCTTAAAAGATTGTACACCTTTTGATAATGTTTCTGGCAGTATTTATTGCTAGTTATGATGCTGCTATCTACGATGGTAACCGTATTTATCGTTGTTGTTGTTTTTAATTCACTTGTTATAGTAGCGTCGTCATTACCATCGTAATAGTCATCCAAAATGCTGCTTATATCACTACTGCTATCTTCGTAGTAATCACTGCTACTGCTGATATTGCTGCTACAATCACTTTCTGTATCGGTTGTTGTATCGTCGTCTTCGTCGTCATCATCATCATTTTGTGTATTCTTTTTAAGTGTTGTAACACTGTAAGTTCCAACATCGTTACATCCACCCTCATAACAACACCTCTTCTCTGCTGGATGTATTATTATTGATGGTTGATCCACTACCGATTCGTCTTTTTTAGATTCATGAATCACAGTGCTCATCTTCTATTACACTACGACTAGTCGATACTCGTCATCATTAACAATCGAAGAAGACGATGTCATGTTATTATTATCGTTGTTGCTATTTATAGACCATTAAAAATTCTTTGAAACAAAAAAAAAAGATCTCGAAAATATGTACTATATTTTCTATAATTGTCATTTACGCAAACGCGCCGCAACTCGTAATTATTTTCGAAGAAGCAGAAGATGAAAATAATAATAAACTAATTACAAAAAATATAGTTTTATTCATTCATTTTTGCCCTCTTCCTCTGTTTCACCGCCTCCACCGCTGCCATATATACTTGTTCTTATCTGGCAGAGTCGTTCGTACTTTATGTCAGATTTATTTTGGATTGATTCATCTAATAAAGGTCGAAGTGCATAGATAAATTTACTATCTAGTTCAGATAAGAATATATGATTTTGGTTGTTGGAGGTTGAAGTGGTGATAGCAGATGTCTCTTTTTTACTTGTTGGCCATGCACTCCAAACGAAATATATTCCACATGCTATTACTACCATTCGAGATAATATCGAAGTTTGTTTGCTGTACATAACAGAGCTTACTCCAACCCAAAAGATGATCCACACGAAAACTCTGAATAGTCCCATTACTGTTATTCACTATCGTAATCGTATTCGTGATAATAGCTTCTGTCCAACAATTTGACCACTCTGGAGAAATAATCGTTCGGTGTTACCACAGTCTGTCGATATTTTTTCCTTTGTTCCGGTAAAACATCGTCGAAAGATGCCTCTAATCCAACTATCAATCTCGTTGTGCTATTTCCACTATTGATATACATATTTTCCACAATTTCATCTATCAAGGAATTCGTTATGTCTAATTTTAGTACATAGTACGAATCTTGTTCTTTGTCTTTCTTCCTTCCAGTGTCAGATTCTATCATAATATGTGTAGGTACGAATCCCTTGTTTCTGTAGAACTTCTGAGTATCATCGACCTGTTTACTGTCACTCCAACTTTGTGAGCTTACTGATAGTACTATTGTATCGTGTCCTTGTTTGTGTGCTTGAAGGATCATGAAATTGAGCATGAAACTACCTATACCTTTCACCTTCGATATTATTTGAGTGTGACTGCATATGATATCCAACCATATATGCTTTCCAAATAAGTTACTTTTCGAGTAGCTTTTATAATTTATAAATCCATATATGGTACCCAATGTACCAGCGTTTTCGTCGGTTTCATCGATCATTTCGTATAGAGCAAAACACACATTCGATGTAATTTCATCTAAAAGATCAACTCCTTTGTCTTCTACTTTACTGGGTTGTACTACTTTGTCGTAAATATTCAAACTATCTCTGAATTTATCGATACCATTCCATCCATCTGGAACAGATATGAATGTCTTCAGTAAGTATGGTTGTCCCTTTTTCTTGTGGGATTCGATAGCATATTCTCTGTATTGAATAGTAGTATTGACTTTATTGTTAACTATGTAGTACTTTCTGAATTTTTTTGTATAGTTATGATAAGCTAGCTGTATCGCACTGAATGCATAATCTTTAAGCACCATGATCTCTTTACAAGTTTCCGATATAGCTCTCTTTAATGGATTAGTGTCATCCACTTTATCGTGAGCTGGAACCTCATCATTTATATCCAAAGGTGGCATAGCACTATCGAAATCTCTGTTCGATTTGGTTATCTGATTCCATCTATAGATCACGTTACGTTTACTCTTTAATGCTTCCTTGACGATAGGGAAATTATCGTTATTTACCACCAATTCGGAAACCAGGGAATAAAGTATGTTATTGAGATTCACTCTGGTCATTATTTCTGACAATCTTTGGTTGAGTTCTTCATTTGTTTCACCGCCTCCATCTAATCTTATCGTAAGTAGGTAATACCTGAGAAGAGAGTATTCTACAAGTCTTTTATGTCGATTCGAAGTAACACCAAAATAAGAATCTTCATTGTGTGACGGAGAATGATCTACTAAAGGCAATAAAAGACGATGGTAATCTGTGATGTCGTCTTTCTCATCAAATACTACGTGATGTAATTGAGACATTGCTAGTGCTTCTTCTTTTTTTTACAATTACAAGAATTCAGACAGCATTTATACTGACTAGATATCAAAAATAAGTTTTTTATTATTCATCTTCGCTTTTATAGTCTATTACTTGTATACTACTACTATTCTCTTGAAAGAAGAAATTGTTCAAATTATCATTCTTTGGCAATCTATATTTAGAATCCAATACTTCTTCGACATTAACGTATTTGCTCAAATGGAATGCGACCTTATCTTGTAATGCTTCTTTGATAAGATCTATTTCATTCCAAAATTCCAAAAATTTATTCACGTCTTTCTCGTAGCCCTCTCTGATGTAATTATCGAATGTTACGAATTTGTAATATTCGTTATGTGAAACCAGAGAAGCGTCTACTTCTGGTTTGTCTCCTATAGTTGTAGCATTTTCGGCGAAGTATTCTTTGATTGGGTTGTAATTCTTATCATCTTCTTTATATCTAACATTCTCGATATTATTCAAAAGGGAGACTATAGCATAATCTATCTTCAGTAAACAATGTAATATGTATTGACCTATTCCAGGATATCTCCATAAGGTAGTGGTAAAATATTCCGCTCGTTCATCTAATTGAATTCCCTTCTTTGTTGTGAAAATTAAGTCCTTCATCTCGTAAATATCTCCAGATTTGAATTGTGTTAGAACTTTGGCTGCAGGGTAAAGATTCGCAGACGTATATCCTGCATCTGGATCTGTGTTCTTGAATATTCTGATTAGAAAATCTTTTGTTGGCCTGTTTTTATCTTCAGTTGTTGGTATTGAAGTAGCGAATCGTGCTAAATCTACTTTGACACTTTCTTTTTGGGTTATGGTTACAGTGTACCCTCTTGCAGCTTTGTTTACATCCTTTTCATTGATGAATGTTTCGTCTCTATGAGCCATCAAAAGCGATTGAAAATTATATAGAGCAATAACCAATTTCCTGGATAATTCTACTGCATCTCGAAAGAGTTTTCCTGCATCGTTTGTCTCAGCCATACCAGTTGATTTAATATCCATAAGATCCTTGGATCTCTGTTTGACATTCGAAATGTGTTCTACGATATTTTTCTCTAGTATGGTGATTCCTTTGATCTGAACGCTATAATTGTCATTGTCCTCCGTGATCGATTTGATGGGCCACTGTTTTATGGTACCTTCGCTCTGTTCTACGTTCCATATCCTATTTACCGATTCTATCCACGAACTGTTGTGTTGTGTCATAACGCTCTTCACTCCATCGATAAATTCTTGGTACGAAACGCTTTGAAGAGGAGATCCCTGTAAGACGATGTCTTCTGTTTCTTCTTTTTTATCTTCGTCTGCCATCCTTTGTCTCTCAGCCTCTTCTTCCTGTTCTTTTAGAATTCTAGCTGCTTCTTGCTGTCCTCTTAGAATACTAGCTGCTTCCTCTTCTCTTCTTAGTTGTTCTTGTCTCAGTTTTTCATTCTCGTCTTGTACTCTTTGTTGCTCTAAAATCCTTTTCTCTTCTTCTTCTCGTGATTTCTTTTGTCTCTCTTGTTCTTTTCTCTCTTCCTCTTCGTCTGCTTTTCGTGCTCTTTCTGTTGCTTCGAATAATGCCTTTTCTTCATCTTCTTCTTGTTTTCTTTTTCTTTCTTCTTCCTTTCTTATTCTTTCATCCTCTACATCTCTCCTCTCCTGTTCCTCTTTTTCTCTCTTTTCCTGTCTTTCTCTCTCTTCCTTTTCTCTGATAATCTTATCATTCAATTCTTGTGCTTGCTTCATGTTCTTTTGTCTTTGTAACTCATTTTTTATGTCCTGTTCTTCTTGTTGTTTTTTTGCTTCTTCTTTTCTTTTCGCTTCTTCTATGTCTCTTTGTCTCTTGTTCTCTTCTTCTTCTTCTTCTTTTTGAAAATATTTTTCAGCGTCGATATTCCATTTACGAATAGATATAGATGCTCTTTTATCGAATTGACGTCTCACTGGACTATACAAAATGTTCAATACATGTCCCATCGAAATTTGGGTATTGCTTTCAAATAGTTTCTTAAGCTGATTACCAATACTTGCCCATTCCTTTGCGACTTCTTCGTTAGGAGTTTGTTGATCGTGTACAAATTTAAGTGTTGCATCTCTTAATAAATCACTCCATACCGAATTATGATTATTACTGCTGATATCGAGCGATGCGCAATCGAATAGAGGTATCTGTTCAAACAATACGGATCTTGCGATTGAATCATATTCTACCGCGTGTGCTTTTTGTACGGCATCTTTTATGCCCTCTTTTAATAAATCTTGCATTGTGAAGCGATTAAGAAGAAGAAGAGTAACAATAGAAACAAAAAAGAAGAAAACTAACACTCAGTGTCAAATATCAATTTTTTTAATATCAAACACTTCTATGCAATGATTTATATACAAAGTATTTTGTCGCAATTAAGTAGCTATCACGAATACTTTCGTGCTCAGTGTCTATTATTTTCAGCTCCTCGCCTGCGTATTTGATACTTGTTCTGTCGATCGAATAAATTATTCCTTTATCATTGAGGTGGCTTTTTATTACAGAGATTATGTCATAGAAAGTAATTTCTGTTAACTTCTGTACAGAATCTTTGATGGCTGGTTTATTCGATTGTAGAAAACTATCAGTCATTTGTGGAGTAGTAGGCGTCAAAGAGATTATATCGTGCATAATTTTGGACATGATCAAATGTTTCATGATAACTTCATCGAAGAATCTTCTCATTGCTTCTTTGCTTTCATCCGCGTTTAATTCGCCGGTTATCCATTCGAGTGTATTGGTAATTTTACATACACTATATCCAGCATTAGTATGTGGAGTTATCACCGGTGAATTCATCGAAAAGTTTTTGTTGCTAGGTGGCATATACTTCGATATTATGGACTTGGACTTGTCGACACATGCAGCCTGTACCATCCATTGACGATATTCTATCATCTCTTTGTTCGTTTTTTGTTTTTCATCTTCACTGCCACCACCACCACCACCATCTTTATCCACATGGACTATCGACTTCTTAGGGTAAGATTCTGAATATAATCCAGAAGGTAGAGTCTTCAATGGTAAGCTCTGTTTCACACTCTCGAATGGAGCGAGTAGGTACACATCGACAGAAGTCATCTTAGTTCGTTCACACTGATTGATACCCACTAGACAACTTTAAATACTATACTTTATTTGGTTGAACATTTTTTGTTAGTTAATTCTGCTGGAGTAGATCCACGAATTTATTGTCGATATCATCTGTAATCTCTTTGAGTGATTTGAGGTATTCTATCTTTTTAGTTAACTGTGACTGCTTTTGCCTTTCCTCGTTATTGTTGCCACCGTAATCACTATCGTTTCCATCTTGTTCATATTGTTCATCGAGTATTCGCACTCTTTCCCTCATAGAACTAATCCACAAATGTAGTCCATCATCATCTTGTGTACTTAATACACTCGATATTGAATTCAACATTTCATCTATTTTATCGTATGTCTCCTTTATCAGTATATCTATATTCGTCTCTGCAATATCAACAGTATCATCATCATCTTCTCCATCATTCAATTTATTGTGTTGTTGACAGTCTCTCAGTGTTTGTAATACGATATCATATCTCTGTTTCAGATTATTCATATCACTTTCCAATTTAAGATTCGTTTCGTGGTATCTCTTCAATTTTTGTGAGATCTCTTCCAACTGTAGTTCTTGTGTTTTATGTATAAAACGAGCATCACGTAATTCATTCTTTAGATTCGATATTTCTTTGATTTTATCGGTATAATCTAGCCTGGCATTACTTATGTTGATATCAAGTTTTTGTTCGAATGAAACTAGGTAGTTTTCTAGATTATTCAAGAAAGGAGTTATTTCCTTTTGTTTATCCATATCTTTAAGTACATCGATATTCTGCGATATGTATCTTATGAACAGTTTATTTGCTGTACAGGATAATGCAGTGATATCAACCGATTTGTTTGACAATAAATATGGTGATGATGATAACCTCTTTATATTGGATATATACGAAAGTATCGACTTTATGATTAAAAAATTTCGATAATACTTTACGGTTTGTGTGTTATTTTGATCATGTTGATAGTAATGATCGTTGGGTAATATGACGAATAATTCCCTTATATCGCTGTAACCTTCACGAGTCATTTCAACAACCAACAAACTATATTTTTGTGTTCGCATATTAATCAACAAAAAAAAGAATTGAAATTAATGTTTTCTCTTCTTCGTACTGTTGTTGTTGTTGTTGTTTTCTTCTTTGTCGTTGTTGTCGCTATTTAATATCTTTTCGAATTCTTTGCACTCTGATTTATTTATTGGTGTTAATGTTATTGTCGATGATATACCAGCAAGTATTTGAAGAGCTAAATTCAATTTCTTTTCCACCAATTCTATCCTTTCATTCATTTCATTCCAGATTTGTTGTTTCTCCGTAATATAAGAAACTCGTTTTTCCTTATACATCGATTTAAGATTCACATCGAATTGAATATGATATGCCACGAACATGGGAGTTTGTTTTTGTTTTGGTATCATCCTCTTCATCTCATTCGATAATTTTGTGCATATTTCGTACGGATTATTGTATCTTAAAACCCATTCTGGTAGGAGTTCTAATACTTCGGCGAGAACTACCAAAGGAATTACTTGCGTGACTTTTGTATTCAATTTACCGGCAACTGCAATTCCTTTTTCGGCTGTTGCATGGACTTCTACCTTTTTCGATAGTTTTTCCTTTTTTACTTCAATTTTTGTGAATGGAATTATTGCTTCGGGTGGATGCTGACGACTTCCACATTTACTCGAAAATAGATTCATCAATTCGTTTTCTATTTCTCCCTTTCGAAAGAATACGGAATTCTTGAAACATTTTCCTAATTCGTAAACCGTAATTCCATAGGTAGTTCTAGGGTATTTCATAACACAATAAAATGGATCATTTCTTTCCTCTGTTGATTCTAATCTTTCGTTTATCATAGACTTTGGTAATCCTCTAAAATTTCGATCGTATCTGCTCTCCAATGATGTCATATAAGCCTTTCTGTAATTGTAACAAGTATCGATACACCTTTTTTTGACAAAAGTGTTATAGAAATCGATGGGTATTCTTATGATTTCTCCTTTTCCTTTTCCTTTTCCTTTAGTTGAATCAGTTGTTACTCCCTCTTTTTCATCATAATCGTCGTCGTCGTTGTTGCTGTTGCTGTTGTTGCTATTGACCAAATATTTCTTTCTTTTCTTTCTTTTCTTTTCTTTTTCCTCTTCATCCGGATGAAACGGTTTGGACATCTGAAGATATAAGCAGGTTTCCTCTTTATTGTTATTATTATTATTGGTAGTGATATCGTCATCACTATCGCTATCACTGTCGCTATCTCTTTTACATACGAAAGAGTTCGCTATAGGTACACTAGATCTAGGCATTTTTTACAGAAAATTTTGCAACTACGGTGTATATACTCTTTCTTTTTAAACGAGACTTGGTGGTATTGTGAAGTGAGTGAACGAACGAACTGTGAAACGTAGAGGAAAAACAACCGTTCAGAGAAACTGTGTTCTAATTTTAGATTATTTTTGCTAATATTTGTCGACAAACTATATC
>ERZ1292644.948-Hain-H14-01um-R2-948-length-16273-cov-4_pt1 | contig 16273 bp, 27 predicted proteins | sample MGYA00564402_ERZ1292644 | MGnify/ENA primary metagenome ERZ1292644 (study PRJEB36523, sample SAMEA6512644) | groundwater metagenome | collected 2019-01-09 | study: AquaDiva: Metagenomics assemblies of 32 groundwater samples
CTATTCTATCGGCTGAGAGAGCGGTTCAACAGCCACCAGGACAATATCAGCAATCCCCATGCTGTCACTAAAGCTCAGGTAGGACTGGGCAATGCTGATAATACTGCCGATACAGCCAAGCCTGTTTCTAGCGCCCAGCAGACAGCCCTAGATGGGAAAGAGCCAGCTAAGGGGGCAGATGACAACTATGTCACTGATACAGAGAAAGCTAATCTCCATGCCCCTGGGTCGGATAACCAAGACTTGTCAGGGCTGATGGTAAAATCGGCTAACCTATCCGATGTCACCAATGCTCAGACGGCAAGGAATAATATCCTGCCGGCAAAGACAGCCAACGCACTAAAAGTTCTCAGAGTTAATGCTGGCGAGTCTGACTATGAGCTTGCTACCTTAGCCGGTGGCGGCGATATGCAGAAATCTACCTACGACCCTAATGCCGATGGAGTTATAGTTAAGGCTCAGCTTGACCCTGACCTGGCTAATACTTCAGGCACGAACACTGGCGACCAGACTTTAGCAGGATTGGGTGGGATAGCTCACTCCCTCGCCACCGCCATCAATGACTTCCTGGTAGCTTCTGGTGCGGGAGTATTCGTCAAGAAAACTCTGGCAGAGGTTAAGACTCTGCTGGACTGGGCTGCCGATATAGCTACTCACGCAGCCTTAGCCACTGGTATTCACGGTGTTGGAGCTTCCACAGTAGATAGTGTTTCAGCGAGAGACTCAGCCATTTCTTCCCATGCTGGAGCTGCCGACCCTCACACTGGCTATCAGAAAGAGTCTGAGAAAGGCGCAGCTAATGGTTATGCTGGGCTTGGTGCTGGAGGTCTAGTCCTGATAGCTCAACTGGCATCAGGAGCGCCAACAGGGGCGAAGTTTATCAGGGATGACGGGGTGCTGGCTACTCCTGCTGGCGGTGGGATAACTACCCTTAAAAAGACCGCCGACCAGACAATCAATGCTGGTGCCGGTGTCTTTGTTGATATTGACGGCTTGACCTTTCCAGTTGTCGCTGGAGTGGATTATGCCTTCCACTTCTACATTACCTTTCAATCCGCAGCCACTACTACAGGCTGGAAAGCAGGTGTAAATTGTCCTGCTGGAACTCTAGACTTCTGGGCGCAGTCCGATATTATCGCTAATGGGGCTGCGGGTGTCGCTACTCACACTGAGAGGCACAACACAGTCAGAGACGATATGACTTATTGACTGCGACCATTGCTCAGGCGGTTGACCTGGCTATCAGGATTGAGGGTAGATATAAATGCACGGCTAATGGGACTTTCGCTGCCAGATTCGCCAATGAATTAGCTTCCAATACGCAGATAGTGGTTCAGAAAGGTAGCTGGGGATTTTGGTTCTAAGGAGGTTCAATATGCCAGAGTTTGGTTGGAAGAAAGATGAGCGGGATGAAAGAGACTATTATCACCTGACGGCCAGGCGGGAAATCCTGCCGGCGGTGATTGACCTCTCCGCCTTTCTACCCTTAGTCAGGAATCAAGGTTCGCTTGGCAGTTGCACCGGCTTCGGCATCGGTGTCAATGTCACTGCCATCTGTAAGCAGCAGCGCGCCGACCCTGAATGGGAAAGCCCGACCTGGATTTATAATCTGGGCAGAAAGAAGGCGGGCAACCTGGCCAAGGATAGTGGCGCTTATCCCCGTGATTGTCTCGATGGTCTGGTCGCCTCCGGACTTCTCAAAGAGCATTTCTGGAAATACGACCCTGGCCAGCTGGATATTACCGACCCGCAGGTTTATCAACTAAATGCCCGGAAGTATGCTGACTTCGCCTATTACCGGTGTGTCGATGGCGTCGATGGTATTCTCTCCGCCCTGGCTGCCGGACACCTGGTTAGCATCGGCTCCCCCTGGTTCGATAAATGGATGAATATCGGCAGCTCGGGCTTATTGCCTGAAGTTGTTTCCACCGATGAAGTGGTCGGCGGGCATGAGACTTGTATCTTCAAAGCCGACCAGACGGCGCAGATATTCTACGGCATGAATAGTTGGGGCGAGGGCTGGGGCAGCAAAGGCATATATCGGATGCCTTTCAGCGCCATTCCCGTCTTCAAGCAGCTCTGGGGCTATGATGCTCACTATATTATCTTCACGGCGGTGCCGGTCCCGCCCGTTCCCCCGGGTCCGACTCCTTCGCCCTGCAAATGGGGCAATGGAGTCGCCACAGTTCTCAATACCGTCTTCCTGCAGAAGGCTCGTGGGAGAGAGGGTCGCTTCTTTTACGGCAACCCATCTAAATAAACGAACTAGGGGGTATTGAGGTGAAATGGTATCGGCCTAATATAACAGTGCTTCTGACGGTAACAATTATTGTCGGCTTCCTTATGGGGAAAATAGACTCACAAGCCTTTCTGACCTTTGCGACTGGCTTAGTGGTATGGTGGATGAAATCAAGGGACGAGGAGAAAAACAAACGGCAAGGGGGAAGAGTAAGTGATAATAAGGAGACTAAGCAATGAATGAATTTACCTTTGTTGCGGATATTGCTCAGAAATGGGGATTACCCGGGCTGGTTTCCTTGTTGATAGCCTATTTAATCTGGCAGGATAGACGGAGGGCTATAAAGGATGAGGAAGACAGGAAAGAGCGTCAGAGAAATGCTGAAGCTGACCGGGCGGTCTGGACAAATCACCTGACCTCAATGATTAAAGAAAGTTCTGCCAGCAATAGAGAATTAGCTATTGGATTAACAAAGCTCGCCGAGTCCGTTAATAACTTTCAGAGCCGGTGCAGTCAGATACAGGAAGCTCTGCAGAACGAGGTCGACCGCATGATGAAAGGCTGAATTTCAGGCAATGTATCGCGGCGAGGACAAACGACAAGTTGCCAGTGTCATAAGCTGGAGAATCAGGTTTAATTCCTGACGCCGCTACCAAACCGCTTTCCCCTTTACCCCACAATGTGGGGTAAAGGGGCTTCTTTTTTATTTACCCAGGTGCAGATGCTCGACTGGTGAAAACTGGTAATGGGTCAACCCGGCGATTTCGCTATCGATGAGCTTGGCATAGCGGCGTGTCATCTTTAAATCGGAATGTCCCATCAAGGCCTGCACGTAGAATAGATTGGCGCCATTGCGGATGGACATAGTAGCGAAGTTGTGCCTCAAGGTATGGGGCCCATGCCGGGCATCTGTAATGCCAGCCCTCTGACACAATCTCTTGAAAATTGTCCTGATGCCATCCCTCATCAAAGGCTTTCCACCTTCAGTAATCCACAAGCAGTCTCTATACTTTTCCTTTACACGCTCTTCACGTAGAAACATATACTTCATGAGTGATGCCCTGGCCGTCTTGCCAAAAGTGACTGTGCGTTCTTTAGCACCCTTGCCCATAACCTTAACATTGCCCGTATCCAGATTCAAGTCTTTCAGTTTGATACTGGTCATTTCCGACAATCTCAGACCAGTATCAAGAAAGAGAAGGATGAGAGCCCGGTTGCGAACATCATAGAATAGTTTACCCGAGGTCAGTAGCAGTAAATTGGCGATATCTTCATTAGATGCTGGCTGAGGAGTCTTCTCAGGGACTTTCGGTGCCTGCATGTTGAGCAAAGGTGTTGCTGTGATAGAGCCTTCCCTTTGCTGCCAGGTAAAGAAAGACTGGATGGCGCGGTAATAAGCATTGATTGTTGCCGGTGCCAATTTCTTTTGCTGTAATGCCAGCAGAAACATCCGGACATGGGACCTCTCGATTTTGTCCAGCTTGGTGATGCCCTGCTTTTCTATAAAGCCAATGAAAAGGCCGACTCTATCCTGGTAAGCCTCCAGGGTAAAGGGGGAATAGGCATCGACTTGTAGACTCAGGAGCCAGTATTTGAGATGCCTTTCTAACTCACTTTCGGCAGGACTGGGGTCTCTGGCTGTATCTAAACGAGTGTGGGAAAACACGGAAGGACTGGAGTCTATAACCATGCATATTAGGTTACCTGCAGTACCTTTAGCTTCAAAGTGGGCCATTCTGGACTCGAACCAGAGACCCCAGTCTTATCAGGTATCCACATGAAAACCGAACTAAAAGCCCCGGTAACCTTGCCTCCTTTATTTTTAATAACCAGGGATGCCCGATGGTCGTCCACCTGGCGGTTGATGGTAATCCTCTCCTGATGGTAGACCAGCCAGCCACATGGCACTCAAGCCAGGGAAGATGGCAGCCAGTATGCCCCAGCCAAACGAGCTGCGATTCTTCATTCCGGCTATCCAGGCGCACATGCCGATGTTCACCAGCCAGGTTACGATGCCCCAGAATATCCAGAAACCCATGATAAAGCCTCCTCTTATTCCCTTTTCTGGAGCTGTTCGTAACCTGATTTTAGCTCAGCAATGATATCTGGACTCACAATGGCAATCCGGCACTCTAATGATGATTCTCCGCTAATCTCCTCAATTTCTGCATTTATTATTCTTTTACTATCGAGAAGAGAAGCTATTATTCTAGCTGTGGAGCGGTGAAGCCAGCCTATTTGCTCACCATTCATTCGAAACACGGCGACTGCATTTGTATCTTGTTCAATCGGTATGTGGGCCAATATAATGTTCTCCCCTTCTTTAGTGCGTTTTAGTATGGCTTGCCGGCTGATGCCATCGTCATTATTGTGAAAAGTTCCAGTTACGTTAAGAGATAATTTTGGTTTTATCATGTCAGTCTCCTTAATGCCTCTTCCATCTCCCTGACAAAATCACCCGCCCCAGTATCTCCACCTCGGAAGTTTTGATTTCCTTATATTCTCCGTTGGAGGATACCAGCTTCAGGTGGTCATTCTGCTTGAAGACATGCCGGGCGCAGACCTCATTCCCCAGGCGGACGATATAGATTTTACTATCCTGGACGGTCGTATCATCGGGGTTGACTATTACCAGGTCGCCGGAGTATATCTCATCCCCCTGGAGGCTATTCCCGCTTACTTTCAAGGCGTAGAGGCTCTTGGAGGCTATCCCGCCCAGTTCATGCCGGGGGACTTCAATAAACTCTCCCGTTTCCTGCTCAAAGGGGAAGGGATAACCGGCTGGCACCATACCGCGGACTGGCAATTCCAGTATCTCCAGTGCTTCATAGCGTACCTGGGCTTCCCTGATGGTAGACCCTAATGGACGGCGTTGGGCGGTGATGGTATCCGAGAGAAACCAGTCTAAGGGCTTGCCCAGAATGTTTGCCAACCGCTCAAGGGATAAAAGACTAATCCGTCTGACGCTACGTTCAATCTGCGATATATTAGCTCCACTACTACCGTAGGCTTTACCCAGGTCTTCCTGACTGAAGCCTACTTCTTCACGGGCCTGTTTTATACGGACTGCGATATATGCTTGTCTATCCTTTAAATCTCCTGCTTCTGGAGGCAGTAAAGCATTATAATAATATATTTTGTAAAAAGTCCATAAAACCCCTTGACAAATACTAAACAATGTGTTAGGATAATTAACAGGAGAATAAAAGCAAAATGGCAGAGACAGTTATCAAGAAAACGAAACGGATGCTCAAGGAGGAAGCCAGGTTAGGGCGGCCATTGGAGAAGATTATTCCGGAGACCTACGAAAGGCTAGGCAGTCTGAAGGCAACCGGTGAGGCTCTGGGCATCAACCCCAATACGCTCTATGTCTGGATGATGAGGCTGGGCTATAACCGCAAGGTGACCCTGGTCAAGGGGTAAGAGAATTAAAAAGGACAGGGGGCAGGCAAAAGGCGGGATTTAAGTATCCTGGTGTCATGGAAAAGGACAAAAGAGGAGGGAAGTAAGTTGAAAAAGCTTTTTCTGGTTGGCATCATTCTCCTGATTTTGATTGTTACTGGTTGTCAGCGTGTGGTTCAAAAGAATATGGCCGACGAGGTTAGAATACCAGCCTTGCGGACAATCACTCTCTATGCCGAGAACGGCAAGCTCATCGGTCAGTGGCATGGCACTTATGCCGTCGGAGTAGTTGGCAGTGCTGTCTTTATCACCGATGAGCAAGGCAAAACCATGATAATCAGTGGCACACTTTTAATTCAAGACACGCGGGATTAAAAGGAGGTTAGTATGGAGACCATCTTGAAAGTCGTCTGTATGTACTGCGGTGCCGGTATGGGTGAGAAGGATGGACAGGGTGTCGAGGGCATCAGCCACGGTATCTGCGAACAGTGCTGGTATGACCGTTATCCCGGGTGCGGACTTGACCCGGGTAGGAAAATATTGTTTAAAGAAGCCGTGAAGCAGGTCATCGAAACACGCAAGCATTGGGAAAGTTACTTGATAGAGCTCGGGCATTATCAATCATATCGGGGGCTATCAGGCAAGGATGGACAGACCAGTTGCATAACACCAGCCGCGGCCGTGAAAAAATAAAAGGACAATTAGGACGCCGCCGCACCTATCGCTGTCGGGGCTGCCGGGTAAAGTTCCAGGTGGATAGACTTACCCCATTACCCGTGAAGGAAAGGTACTGTTCAGTAGAGTGCCGGAGCAGGCGGGTAGAGCCGGGAGAATCACAGCATGGATAAAGAGCTTTTGAGTCTGAAGAGGAAAGCCGCCGGACAGAAAGGTGGCCGGGCGACGCGTCAGAAGTATGGCATTGTTTATCTGCGCCGGCTGGGACAAAGCGGCGGGCGGCCGTCCAATCCCACCCTGACTGCAATCAAGCAACGTATCACCGCTGAGATAACAGAATTAAAAAAGGAGGCAAAGTTACCTGCAGTACAAGCCCATAATGTCCGGAGTTTTCAGCGGCGATTACGAATAAAGGAGCGGGCAGGAGTGTTATCAGCACTCCTGCCCGCCAAGGAGTAACAAACTATGAACTATCTGATAGCCATCCTGACCAAAGAGCAGCAAGCCGCCGGTATCGAGCTGGAAGCCAGCGGTTCCCATACCGTGCGGTTATCCCTGGGTGACGCTAGTACCGAGCTATCGGCCGATTGTAGCATTGAGAGCCTCTGGCATGAAGCCGACCAGTTGCTGGAAGGCAGCCGCAGCGGCATCGAGTTTGTGAAAATAGCCGGTTAAAAAGGAGCAACAATGCCGCAAAACATCAGAGTTAAGGAAGTACTGCCATCGGCCGGAGAGAAGAAACCCACCGTCATCATCGATGATAAGGGTGCCCGCCTGGGTGGTTTTCAGCCCGGGTTACAGGACCTCAAAGCCGGTGATTTAATCAGTGCCGAGCTGAAGATAGATGGCAAATACAATAATATCGTCTCCTTCGAGGTGCTGGAAAAGGCGTCATCTGCTGGCGTAGCGGCTGCCAGACCAAGCTCGCCGGCTGAGATAGATAGTCACTTCAGAATTGCCGCCCTGGAATCGGCGGTGGCGCTGTCCGCCGGCCGAATTCAAACAGTAGCGGTTATCCTGGATACGGCCGATGCCTTCTATGACTGGCTAACCAGGAAGCCACCCTTCCCAGGAAGGGCGGGAAGCGGTGGCAAGCCCGCTGCCGGCAAGAGTTCCCGGGTTGAAGCCATCGAAAAGAAAACTCAACCATCCGGACATGAAGCAGATATTACCCAGGGGCCATATATCGATGCCGATTGGCTGGCGGAATCATTGAAAACGCTGGTCTCCCGATATCCCGATATCTGGAATGAAGAGGCAATAATGAGCTATATGGACAAGACTTATAAGGTCGGCGGCACGACTATCCTGGACAAGGCGGCCGGGTTAGACCAGGCGAAAGCCAATCATTTCGTCCAGAGGGTTCAGCAAGCCATCGATGCTAAAGAAGTCAATAAGGGGCAGCGATAATACCAAATCAGGAGGGCAAATGGTTAAGGAAATACCTACTATCAGCTTTGACCTGGATGCTTAATGTTCTAAGTGCGGCGCTAAAGGCGCGGCGCCTAATGGACTATGCCTGAAATGTAACGGTAAGAAACTATTAGAAGATTTGAAGGAGAAACACAAAATGCCGGTCAGAATTATCGATTTGAAAATTGAGACTATCAAGGGGATTACTACCCGAACAGAGATGAACGATGAGGGCAAACTTCTGGGCACTATCCAGGTTAAAGCTGAAGTTAATCCCGGTATAATTGCCCGATTGCTTAATCTGCAGCGTCAGCATGTCCCGCTTTTTATTACCATTGGCACTGACCAACTGGCCATGGATTTAAGAATAGACGAGGTAAATCCGATGACTGGAGAAATGGAAGAAAGATAATCATCTGAAAGAGAAAAGGAGGACCAAAATGGAAACTGGCGAAATGATGCGGGTGAAGCTGGCCGAGCTTCACCCCAACCCTTATCAGCCGCAAAGCCGTCTCGAGGTGACAGAAGCCGTCTCCCGGGAGTTCGGGCTGTCCATCCTGGGCAAAGGTTTACTGCAAATACCTGTCTGCCGGGTTGTCGACAAAGGTAAGGGTACTAGCGAATATCAAATGGTCGATGGCTGGCTGCGTCGCTCCGGCTTCCTGTGGCTGGTGGCTAATGGCCATCCGGAGTATACCCGGATGCCGGTGATGCTGCGGGTTTTCACCGACCAGCAGATGGCCGATATGATTTATGTTGCCAATAAGGAGCGTCATGACCTCACCCCCATCGACCTCGCCTGGTATTATAAAAAATACCTCGCTGAATTCAAAGGCATTACCCAGGCCAAGTTTGCCAAGGCATTGAATGTCAGCCAGGGAGAAATCGCCAATACCATCCGCCTGCTCGAGTTGCCGGAAGAAGTCCAGCAGATGATTATTTCCCACGAAATAACGGAGAGTCACGGCCGCACTCTACTCCAATTGAAGGAAGCCGGACTTATCCTTGATTATGCTAAAGATGCCTGCTTTCATCAATGGAGTGTCGCCGAGCTGGCGGCCGTCATCAAAACTTATCTCGATTCGCAGCAGCCGAGGATGCCTGTGGCTCCATCGGCAGTGATAACCGAAGCGCCTATCGAAGTGATAACCGAAGCGGTGCCAGAGGCAGCAGAGACAAAGGCCACATCCGGGCAGAAAGCAGCTACCAAAAATAAGCCGGTTGCTCCGGCTGAATCACCTCAGACCAAAGCTACTCCGTCTCCTGCCGCCTCACCGGCGCCGGTTGCCGTCAACTGGGGACGCAAGCTGGTTATCGAGGAGAAGAAAGACCATGTCCTTATCTCGGTGATGAAAGCCGGGGGCATGCCTGTCTTCAAGAAGGTGGAAGGCACCCTGGTACAGGCGATGGGGGTGGCTACCGGCTGGGTAGAAGACCTGGCTGCCGAATGGGCAAAGGAGGAAAAGTAAAATGGCGAGGATATTTATTTACGATGGCAAGGAGCTGCCGGACCCGGACCCGGGCATGAGCATTGAAGAAGTCCGCCAGAGCTTAACGGATTACTTCCCTGAGCTATCTAATGCCGAGACTCTGACCGGCAAGCGCGGTGATGATGAGACGATAACTTTTAAGAAAAGAGTAGGGGTAAAGGGATAATAGATGGCCAAAATCACTGTCGCCCGTATCGTCCGCGTCCTGACAAAGGTGCCGGAGAAGCGTTTCCGCATCATGGACCTGGCGCCGGAGCTGCTGGACGAAAAAGGCAATGTCGATATTGTTAAGGCAATCGACCAGCAAGGAGAATTGAATCTGGCTATCATTGAGGTCGAATCTTATATCCGCGCCACCAGAGACGCGGCCCATGTCCTGGCAAGAATCGATAGCCTCGGGACCAGGCAGGAAGACACCGATACTGAAGAAGGTATTGGGATAGCGGAGGATGAGGCATGATTACTCTGGTTTTACGCCACCGGTTCATTTTCGCCCCAATCCTGCTCAGCTCAGTGACCAAGCATTTTAGCGGGCTGGAGCATACCTTCCGCTTCTATCAGTTGGTCGACGAATATCTTCCTGACGAAAAAAAGGCATTACTGACGATGCCCCTCACTGAGGCAAGCGGCAAATTCGTTCAGCTCTTCTCCATGCGCTATTTCCCGCTTAACCTGGAACCATCATGGGGACAGGTTGGTTTGGATACCGCCCGGCTTATCGGGTCGATTCCCCGCAAAGGGTATGCTCTGCAAAGTTTCGACTATGACGTCGGGAGAGACATTGCTCCCGGCCGTCTCCTGGCCTCGGTCATCTGCGTTTCTCCCTTTAACGATGCCGGCGCCCGCCTGTCCCTGGTCGACAGATTTATCCGGCAAGCCGGCGGTAACCCCGAACTGCTGCCGAAACAGGGTCACGGAATCGAGCTTGTCGAGGCAGCCCTTATCGATTCTCCGCTTGTGGTGAGCGGAGCCGCACCATATCCCGGCCTGCTGGCCTGGTGCCGCTGGCTCTTCGCCCGGACAGGCAATCCCTGGCTCGATAAGACTCATGGTTCCGAACCATGGAGCCGTGAGAATGTCGCTAACCTCACGGCGGGCTGGATAGCTTACCTGGAGATGAATAAGCAGATGCAGGAATTCAACACCTGGCTGAAGAAGGATTTTACTGCCCGCTCTACCGAGGTTCTCAGATATATCGGCACTAAAATAACGCACCGGCCTAAAACACTAATGGCAATTTTATCCGGAGGTAACAATGGCAGCGTCTAAGGCTACGGCTACTCTGCCCTCACCATTCAAGAAAGCCCTGCCCGAATCCCTGAAGGTCGGCCGGGACCGTCTCCTTCTCCGTCTGGACTTCTATAGCGAGGCTATCGTTATGCAGAGCATGGGTAAGAAAGGCGGCTCATTCCGCATGGTCTCCGCCCATGATGTCAGCCACGCCCTGGCCAGCGAGCTGTCCTTTGCCTCCGGGCTACTGCCTGAGAACACCTTATGGTGGGCGAACACCCGCAGCGGTCCCGTCATTGCCATCTGGATTGAGCCGGGCATCCATCGCCTGGCTCTGCAGGTTGAGGCATTGCAGCCGCCCGAGCGTTATGATGTGCCCCTGCCGGGACTCATCTTTCTCTGCCGGGCCGGACAGCCGCCCCATATTTATGCCGCCAGCCATCGGCCGGCGGGTCCCAGGGATAGGGTTTACAAGGCGCCTCTGGCCAATATTTATGACGATGGAAGGTCATGCCCGGGCAGCCACAAATACCCCGCTGACGCTGGCAGCATACCGGACAGTTTCTTGCGCTCCTTCTTCACGCCGGGAGCTAATCTTGGCGGGCGGTCTAAAAAACACCCGCATGATATCACCAGGCTCTGGCAGGAACTGGATAAGCAGGAGAAATATCCGCTCAATGACCTGGTCTATCACGGCACGGTCAAAGACATCATGGAGATGACGATATGAGCATCGTCGGCTACCGGATAAGAGGCATCTATGGAGAACCTGGGCTGGCATATGACTATATCATGGACGGCAATGGCTTATGGATTGAAGCGAATGGGCCATTGATGTCGGCATGTGTGCTGGTGGCGGCAGCTAAGATACGAGGGCTGCCCTCTTATGCCGCCCGGCTGGAACTGCGTCACGGCAAGATACCGCAGCGTCTCTGGGAGCTGGCACTGTCGGTGATATTGGCCAGCCCTGAGAAAGAGAGATATGTCGGTATTCTCTGGCATGAAGGCTACCAGCTCTATGTGCCTGAGCAGGCAGGCGACGGAGGCAGAGTTGAATACCTGACCGGCGCCGATGTTCTTGTCGAATTCCATTCCCACCCCGGCAGCATCGGTTCCGCCTTCAGTCCCATCGATGACCGGGATGAGCAGGGCTTCAAGATTTACGGCGTCGTCGGTGAGCTTAACGAAAGGATGCCGGTGGTGGCACTGCGCCTGGGTATCTACGGTTACTGGATGCCGATAGCCTGGGGCGATATCTTCGAGGGACATCTCCAGGGCGTCATCGATATATTCGACATGCTGAAAAAGGATGAGCAAGATGACTTATCGCTTACAGACAATCAATAATACCGGCACGATTATGCTGGTCGGCTGCGGCGGCACGGGCGGCTTTGTCGCCGAAGGGCTTTGCCGCCTGCTTATCGGCCGCCGCCATCGCCTGTATCTGGTCGACCATGACCGCGTCGAGGAGCCTAACCTCGGCCGCCAGAATTTCATTAAGGCTGACCTCGGGCATTTTAAGGCTGAGGTGCTTGCCCGGCGGCTGGCGGCGGCTTATGGACGGCAGATAGAATATCTTATCCGCCCCATCGAGCAGCTGGCTCTTGAAGACAGAGGTGACCTGACTATCGGCTGTGTCGATAATGCCCGCGCCCGCCGGAGGCTCCAGTATGCCGGGCGATATACCATGGGTGGTTACTACAGCTATTGTCGATATGGAGGCTGGTATATCGATGCCGGCAACGGCGAATATAGCGGGCAGGTCCTCATCGGGAACGGGCTTTTAACCAACTTGGGACATTCATTCAATCCCGCCAGTGGCACATGCTCGACATTACCTTTGCCGACCATCCAGCAGCCGGCCCTGCTGGCGCCGGCCCCAAAGAAACGCCGGGCGGTAGACTGTGCCGAAGCCATCGCCGCCGATGAGCAGAGTCCGGTGATTAACCAGGCGATGGCTGCTCTGGTGTTGACCTTTGTCCATAAATTATTGACCGGCTCTCTGGATTGGATGGGTGCCTACCTCGACCTTGCCTCCGGCAATCTGACGACGGTACCGGCAACCCCGGAAGCGGTCTCCCGTCTGACCGGATTAAGTGTAAATCTACTTATTGAGAAGGTAAAGAAGCAGTGACAATCATGACTGCCCAAGATATTAAGACAGAATTGAAGAGCATCCTGGCACGGCACCATGGGCGGTCGCTGGCAATCACCGCCAGAGAGCTGGCTCAGGCCGTTGATTGTGATGAAAGACGGGTCAGATTAATCATCCGGGAGCTGATTGCCGATGGGCTGCCGGTGGCCTCGAGCACGGAAAATCCCCCGGGCTATTTCCTGGTGGCTAACCGGGAAGAAGCCCGGCAGTATGCCCAATCGATACGGGGACGGCTCATCGAGGATGCTCTCCGCCGGCGGGATTTCAGGAGGGCCGCCGACCGGTGGCTGACTCCGGCGGAACAGGGGAAGTTGATATGACGACAGCTTTGAGGCAGCGACATCAGCATCACTGGACCGAGGCAGAATGTGATATTGTGCGCCGCGATTATAAAGGCACCAACGCCGATGCCGATCGGATAGCCGCCAGGCTGGAAAGTTATGTGAAATTGAGCCAACTGAGGGGGGAAAAGTAAATGCCGTTAAAAAATTATACCACTGAGGTCACGGCTATGAAGTCTGTCGGCGAGATTCAGGGTATGCTTGTAGCTCACGGAGCCCAGGCGATAATTATAAGCTATGGAGCTGACCGGGAGCCGGTAAGCCTTTCCTTTAATATCCCTACTGCCCAGGGCAATATCTCCTTCCGTCTGCCGGCCAATGTCCCGGCGGTGGCTAAATTACTTGTCGAACAGCTATCGTCTTCGACATATCGGCAATGGGATGAGGTTTACCAGCAGCAGCGACTGGCGAAAGCTCATCAACAAGCTAACAAAGTCGCCTGGCATATCCTCAAGGACTGGGTAGATGCCCAGTTGGCTATCATCGAGACGGAGATGGTTACCGTTGAACAGGTCTTCTTGCCCTATATGCTGACGAGAGATGGCAAGTTGACGCTCTATGAGACGATGGTCGGCTGTGGCTTCCAACTGCCGGAAGGGAGGGGAAAGTAAGATGAGAATAATGGACTTTAGCGAGATGTGGCCGAAGCTGCGGGATGCTGAGTTTACGACATTTAGACTTACTCGTCGAGATAGAGACTGGGCACTCGGAGAACAGGTTCAAATAGTCTATCGGCCCCGGAGCAAGGATAGACGACCGCTCTGTTTAGCTAATATCTATGGCAAAAGAAGCACCACGTTCAAATCGGTTACCGAAGAAGAGGCGATAGCTGACGGATTTTCCAGTAGTTTGGAAATGTGGCAGTGGCTCCAGAAAGCGCATCCGGGTATCGCAATGTCAACTCCGCTAAATAAGCTTTATCTCAGGAGATTAAAATGAAACGATTAAGTAAGACTGGTATAGAATACGGCGATTACGGCTGGAACTTTTACCCGGGCTGTCTCCACAAGCCCCAGGGAATATGCCCGGTGCCCAACTGCTGGGCTGAAGGGATGTCTAAAAGGCAGCGCCAGGACTTTCACCAGCCACACTTAGTACCCGAGCTATTGTTGGCGCCGCTCCATATCAAGAAGCCATCAATCATACTGGTCAATTTCATGGGTGACCTCTTCGGGGATTGGGTGGACCCGGAGCAAAATGTTGCGTTAAAAGTTCCCGCCGGACATATGGAGATTCATCCTTTGCGAGACTGGGTGGAAACGACCGTCAAGGCGCGCCCGGAGCATACCTTTAGCTTCCTGACCAAGAACCCCCATGGATTATTGCCCTGGCATCCCTTTCCCGATAACTGCTGGGTTGGTTTCTCTGCTTGTACCCGAGAGATGCTACAAGCTGGGTGCCGGATAATGTCAAAGGTTCGAGCTCGGGTGAAATTCGTTTCCATCGAGCCGATGCTTGAGGATGCCTGGTGCCTGCCCTCCACTTTGACCGTCGCTGGCATCAACTGGGTTATCTTTGGGGCACAGACCAATCCCTACCGGCCGCCAGAACTGGATTGGCTAGAGGCTATGGTTGAAGTAGCCGATATTGTTGGGGCAAAGGTGTGGTTGAAAGACAATCTATGGCCACTTCTTAAAGATAAGAATAAATATCCCTGGGCTTGCAATGAGACTGGGGAATTAAGGCAGGAGTTTCCGATAAGACAGTGAACACACAGTGGACAAAACGTGCTTTTGTAAAGTGAAAGGAGGAGTCAATGATTACACTGGAAATGAAGGAGCCCAGAGAATTTAAGGCCGGTGAGGTGGTACATCTGAAGGTGAATTCCATCTATATGACCTCTCCGGGTAAATGGAGGCTGGCGGTCGATGATGTGACTCCACTGCCTGGAGCCGAACCAACCGGCTATGGTTGCCATGGCTGTGGCGCCGTCGAAGTGGCCGCCGAAGATGGTGGCTTACCTGACGGATGGGTCAAGAAAGAGTTCCCCGAGCGGACATTCTTTCTTTGTCCTGAATGTCAGGAAGATGTTGCAATATGCCGGGTGTGTGGTTGCTCAAACGAAGACCCTTGTGAAGGCGGATGCGCGTGGATTGAAGAAGACCTCTGCTCGGCGTGCGAAGGCAAGGGGGCCACCAAGTGAAATACTCATTCAAGCCAGGAGATAAGGTAGTCTTAAGAGAAACCGAAGACACTATTGGCTGGCTGAACCTCTCTCTCCAAAGTAAAGACCAGAAGGAAAAGGATAAAGCCAGATACCGGAAATGGCGAGCAGAGATTGTCTCGATACTCGAGGACAGAGTAGACAAAGATGGCGACCCGATTGCAAGAGTAAGAAGACTCGATACAAAGACCCAAGGGCTAGAAACATTATCCCAGGCTCTTCTAGCTCTTGTTAAGAGAGATTAACTATGTCTCATGAATGCGAAATATGCGGGCAACAATGTTGAGGAATGGATAGGAAGATTTACGAGAAAACCACGGAGAAGGAGCTTATTGGGCGAAAGGTGGTAAGCCTGATTCCTCTCCGTAATGGAATGATGATACTTCCTGCCGGTACGATTTGGACTATCCACAGAAAGCAAGCAGGATTTAGGTTACTTAGCAATCCATGCCCGCATTGTGGCATTAAGGCCTGGATTACCAAGGTCCAGCCTCGTGATGTTGATTTTACAGCTTTACAATAGTGGAGATTGTCTACAAAAGGAGTAATAGAATGCCGGAAGTGAATCTGATTAAGACGGAGGATTTCCAGAAGTTTATTGGTTGGACTGTGAAAGAATGCCAGGTGATTACCAACGGGGCCGACCCCGGGCTGCTCCTGCAATTATCCCATCCGGCGGCGGAGTGCCCGGTACAACTCCGGATATTGAGTGGCGTCACTTTCGGACGGTCCGGCAACATCATGGTGGTCAACGCCCAATTGCACTTCAATGTTGAGGACTTGAAATGAGCCGCCGATTGAAAATTCACCAGCGAGCTTATCGGGAATGAGACTCGAATATGTCAAGAATTTCAGCATCGGGAGAGCTGGCCGGAGAAACAGCATCATGATAGAGATGGAATATCTGCCGGAATGCTCAAAAAATTCGTATAAGCTCAGGAATGGTGTCATTAAACAGCAGGTCCAGGACTGGATGGAGTGCCTGGCTTGGATTATAAGAGCTTTAGTCAATAGTGCCGGCCTGAAGTTTAGTCCGCCGCTCAAGGTCAGGATAGATGGTGTCTTCAAGGATAAACGCTCGACCCCGGACTTACACAACCTGTTGATAGTGATTTGCGATGCCATCGAAGATGCCCTGGGCATAAATGATCAGCTCTATGAGAC
>ERZ1292644.949-Hain-H14-01um-R2-949-length-16268-cov-10_pt1 | contig 16268 bp, 27 predicted proteins | sample MGYA00564402_ERZ1292644 | MGnify/ENA primary metagenome ERZ1292644 (study PRJEB36523, sample SAMEA6512644) | groundwater metagenome | collected 2019-01-09 | study: AquaDiva: Metagenomics assemblies of 32 groundwater samples
GAAAAGGGCACCACCTCGGTGCCTCAAGGTTCCGATATCAAGACGTTTGTGTGGGATGCTCCCAACCCCGAAGCCCCGGTCAATTGGGTTGGGGTGCTCGCTGAAGTCAACAAACTCACCTTTGAGGCCCTCAACAAGAAGCATGGTCCCATCCGTACCCTCGCGGGGGATGGGCTCCATAAGCTGTATGAGGTCTGCCTCAACGTGGCGACAGGAGGGGCAAAGGCGCGGGGGGAGGACTTTGAGCCACGCAAGTACGGGATTGCGGGCACCTTGTTCTTCGGGTACATCGAGAAGGTGTTGTTGTCGTCAGTGGACTACATTGTCTTGACATGTTGGGATGGTCTGGAAAAGGATGATCCCGATGCCAAAGACAAGGATACCAGCAAGCACATCTTCCCCGAATTGCCGGGGAAGGCAGCCAAGCTGGTAATGGGAGAGTTCGCGGTGGTGTTGTACTCGATTCGGGAGGGCTCGGGGCCGTCAGCCGCCTACAAGTGGCAGACGCAGCCGTTTGGTAAGGTATGGGGGGCTGGCACCAAGATGCCCTTGGAGATTGCCAAGCGGCTCCCGATCACGGTCCCACAAGACTGGGCCGCACTGGAAAAACTCTTGATCCCACAAGGAGGGGTATGATGAAGCGAGACGTTGATCGACTCAACAAGGTGCTGACAGCCATTAGCGCCTTTGTGTGTGATGAGTATGGCGCGAAAACCCTAAAGCAACTCGATAAACTCAACGAGCTATTGAATCGTGCCCATGAGGCCCTGTATCGGGTAGAGGATGGAGCAGGATGAACGGGGCTTGCGCACTCGACCCGGAAGTAAGACGGATGTTGACAAAGACAAACAAGGCACTTGCCAAGGTCGGTCTCAAACCGGTTGTGGCAACGGAAAAGGGCATTGATGGGGGGTTCAAGGCAGTGGATAAACTCTTAGACGCGGCTGATGAAGCGGGTGAATGTCTTATCAACCTTCTTCAGGAATGGAGAGTCACAAAGGAGGATAGCGCGTGATTCCACTGGATCAAGACTGGGAGGCCGCCACAGCGGCAGAGGTTCAAGAGGCTGAAGAGGGTGACCTTATCCCCACTGGAACCTACGAGGGAACAGTGTTGGACCACAAGACAAAGCTCGTGGAGAGTGAAAAGGCTGGGGTGCTGTACGGCAAGCGCCTTGCCAACGTGACCGTGGAGCTGTACGATGTGGCTGGGAAGACTCGAAAGTGGTGGTTTGACGTGGCTCCGGGTATTCGTAAGACCGATGAGACACTCCACGCGGTGTCGAAGGCCGCAGCCCAGCTCGCCAAGCACACCGGCACCGTGGGCAGGCCCTTCAACGAGACGCTAGAGCAGGCCAAGCTGATTAGGCTGCGGTTCCGTATCCGTAAGTCAGAGGCCGATGATGCCAAGGGGTACGCCGCGCGCAATTGGCTTGATGCCATCACGTCGGTCTAGATGATCCATCGGTGTCCACGATGCCACAAGACATGGGAGTGCGATGGCACGTATGCGGGGCGGCCCTGCCCCATGCCTGTGACATGGTACTGTCTTGAGTGCTTCAAAGACGGGGCCTCCAAGTCGTGCTAGTGCGGGACATGGCCGGGTGTGCGGGCTGCCCCATGTACCAGTCTGGCAGTCAAGCCTTTGTGCCAGATGAGGGGGTTGAGGGGGCTGAGGTCTTTGTGTTGGGGCAAAACCCTGGGGCCGATGAAGCCCGAGAAGGGCGTCCCTATGTGGGACAGACTGGTCAATCCCTTACCACGAGGTACTTTGCTGAGGCAGGTCTTGAGCGCGGTGTCAACGTGTCTCTTGGGAATGCCCTACGGTGTCGCTGGCGTGGAGGTAATGATCTACCAGCTAACCCAACACTGGACAAGGCTCTGGCACACTGTCAGGGGGCGCACTTTAGACTTCCTTCCACGACACGATTGATCGTGGCACAGGGGGGTGTTGCGTGGAAGGCGTTAGGGCAGACAGGCACCATAGGTAACTGGAGGGGGTTTCTGGGGAGGGAGTATGCGCAAAGACTGGAGGATACGTGCTAACTACCGCTTTGCCGAGTACAACGTGTTGGCGGCAATACGCAGCAACGATACCCAGCCTAGCGGCCCATGGAAGACACATGTGGTAGCCCGGATTCGGGCCATTGTTTTTGAGTCCCATGAATGTCCGGGTGCCTGGAATAACGTACCCATGGAACAGGAGGATTTTGATTCCCTTCCTGTCCCTACAGACAACCTCCACTTCTTCGATCACTTGGACGCTGCAGTGAGGCTGACTCAGGACCACCCAGTGTGGGGTGGATTTGCCCAAAGGGTTGCATTGCTTGCTAGGGCGGTAGGAGACCCCACATAGACGTACTCGCCACCTTTCACCTCTCCCGTCGTCACGAGGGCGCCAAAGGCAAAGACGGGGGGCTCAGTCGTACAGCCCTTGATATGCTAGCCCTGCGTGACTGGCGCAAGGTGAGGCGCTATCTTGACGGCACATGGCCGAAGCCCCTCCCCCTCAGTCATGTGTTTACCACCGATTTAGGGCGGCTCCACGCTTGGTTTGACCGATCCTACGATGCGCCCTATCTCGTGATCGATACCGAGTACCGCCCAGACACCCATGACTTGCTCATACTGGGCATGGGCTATCCGGGCATGGGGGAAGTGCTGCAAGTGGAGTGGCAGCATGTTTGGTCAGAGCGTCGGGAGACCCTCTGTAGACGATTGCGGACGCTGGTGCGCGAGCACGCGGTTGTGTTTCACAACGCTGTAGCAGACATTCCCATCCTCGAACACAATTGTGGGATTGTCTATGATGACTATGTGAACGTTGACGATACCATGCTCGCCCACGCGGTATTGTGGTCGGAATGGCCCCATGATCTTGGGTTCTTGGCGTCTGTCTATGGAGAGCACCCCAAGCTCAAGCACCTCGCCAAGATCAACCCTCTCCGCTACAACGCGGGCGACGTGGTGGATACCATCTCGGTATGGGAGGCACTCCAACAGGAACTGTTGGCCGATCCTCCAAGCCTGGCTATCTATCACGAGCAAAGTCTCTCGTTGATCCCCCTCATCCTTGACCGCTTGAAGCGAGGTATTCAAGTCAATGAGGCCCGAGTGGCTTCGGCAGCTTTGGAATACGCTGAGAAGAAGGCCAAGGCCATGTCTCTGGCTAGATCTTACACTGGATGGCCCTTCAATCTCGGCTCCCCGACCCAAGTCGGCATGTGGCTGTACGACGTGGAGGGATTGCCAGAACAGAAGGGGCGGCAAACCAAGCGGCGCACGGTAGACGAGGAAGCCATCTTGAAACTGCGTGCGATGGTTGGTGAGGGAGAGCACCCACTAATTGAAGCGAGAATGGAGTATGCGGCTGCTCAGCAGGTGCTCAGCCACTACATTGAGGCATGTCGGTGAAGCGCATCTACCCTGAGTTCCACATCCACGCTCAAGCCTCGGGGAGGTGGAGCATTGTCAAGCCACCCTTGCAGCAGTTCCCCAAGGATCTTGAGGACCTCATCATCCCTGATGAGGGTGTGGTGTGGATTGAGTGGGACTGGAAGCAGGCTGAGCCCCGGTTCTTGGCGTATCTCTCGGGTGACATGCCGATGATTGAGAAGTTCATCAATGGGGTTGATCCCTATACGATCTATGCCCGTGATCTCTCGGGGCAAGATCCACCGCCCAAGGTGTTCCGCGACTTTGCTAAGCGATACATCCTCAAGCTCAGCTATGGAGGGTTGCCGGCTAGTGACACACCGGGAGCCTTGGCCTTGGGGCTGGACAAGCACCAGTTGGTGCAAATGGCAGCGAGGTTCTTCGCCGCGCATCCCGCGGTGGCCCAATACTGGCAACGCATTGATGCGTCCGTGCGGATCGGGGCAAGCGGAGAAGCGTTTGTCGTCTCCAGGGCCTATGACGGGCGACGGCGCATGATCTGTGGAGGTCGGGAGGCCGTGAAGCGGGAGGCCAAAAACCACCCTATGCAAGGATCGGTGTCAGGTCTGCTCAATACCACATGTGTTGAGATATCCCATACCCTGCCCTATGCCTCGATGGTCAAGACAAAGCACGACTCGGGCACCTTCGCTGTGCCTGTCGAGAAGGTTGAGGAGGCGTTGCCCGTGGTGCGACAGGTGGTAGAGCGTGAGATTGAGGTCAACGGCTTTAGGGCCCGGTTCCCGGCTGAATATGTGCTCATTCATGCAGACGGTAGCCGGCTCTTTGACATGCAATGGGAGTGCCGCGAGCATGTGGGGGGAACCAAACCATCCAACTAGACGCCCAAACCTTTCTACGCTTAGCGGAAAAGGCTGGGGAGCTTGGCTTCCTTGACATTGAAGCCACCGGGTTGCGCGGGGACTACAACAGCGTCTTAGTGGTCTCGGTGAAGAGGTGGGGCAAGCGCCCGGTCACCTATGCCGTTGATAGACCGGGTGACGATACCTCAGTGGTCTTAGCCGCTAAGGCTGACCTCGACAGCTTGGCTTGCTGGGTGACGTACTACGGGAAGGGCTATGATGTACCCATGCTCAACACTCGGCTACTGGCAGCAGGCTCTCCCCCCTTGGCTCAGCGTCACCACGTTGACATGTACTACGTGCTCAAGTTCAACCTTCTCACGGCACGCCGGTCCCAGGGACACCTCTTGCTGTGGGCTGGCACCCCTGAGCAAAAGATGGGGGTATCGGCCGAGGTGTGGAACAAGGTGCTGGCTGACCCAAAGGCATGGATGCCTACGATGATACGCCGATGCAACAGCGATACGGCCGGGCTCCAAGGGCTCTACACCAAAACCAAGCACCTGATTCGGGAGATTCAGAGATAACGATGGAAGGCGCCAAAGTGGAAAGCGGTTCGTGGCATACCTACCCGAGCATCTTTGCCCTGGGCCACCGTGCCATTGAGGAGTTACTCTTTGACCCTGTGTTAGTAGAAGAAAAGATAGATGGTTCTCAGTTTTCCTTTGGGTTTTTCTCAGGCTACCCCAAGGGTCACTGGCGGATGCGTTCCAAGGGGGCGGACATAAACCTTGATGCGCCCGAGAAGATGTTTGCCCCGGCGGTTGAGTTCGTCCGTTCCTTACCAGTGGTTGTGGAGTGGACATACCGCGCGGAGTACCTTAGTAAACCAAAGCACAACGTGCTAGCCTACGACCGGACTCCTCGGGGTGGTCTAATCCTGTTCGACATCAATACAGGACATGAGACTTACCTGGGATGGGATGCTAAGGTCGCGGAAGCGGAACGGCTGGGGCTTGAGGTTGTACCCCGCATCTTCGAGGGCCGCGTGGCAGACCTCACCCAACTCCAGACATGGATGGCTACGGTGTCGGTGCTGGGCGGGCAGACCGTGGAGGGGTTGGTCTTCAAGAACTACTACCGCTTCGGCCGAGACGCTAAGGTATTGATGGGGAAGTTTGTCTCTGAGGCATTCAAGGAAATCCACAAGGGGGAGTGGCGTAGAATGAACCCCAATAGTGCGGATATCCTTGATCGCTTGTGGGCAGAGTATAGGACACCCGCCCGCTGGGCCAAGGCTCTCCAACATCTGGGCGAGGCGGGGAAGATAGAGGGATCACCCCGGGACATTGGGCTTCTCATCAGAGAAGTACCCACCGACGTGGAAAAGGAGTGCGCTGAAGAAATCAAAGAAGCCCTTTATGCTTGGGCGTGGCCGAAGCTGCGACGGGGGCTCACCTCCGGGTTGGCCGAATGGTACAAAGGCAAACTGGCCGAACAACAGCAGTTTGCGGGGGAGGGAGGGGGAGGGGAATGAAGCAGCTTGCCCGCCTCGCCGCCGAGGTGCTCGCGCTGGATGCGAAGGCGACGAAGGGGCCGTGGACGTGGCCACATCCAGACAGCGATCGAGCGTTCCGTCTTCCCGACGCGAAGTGGTCTGGCTGGCATGGCGGCTACGACCCCGCCGATGCCGCCCTGATTGCCCGCTACCGCACCCTCGCCCCGCAGCTCGCCCGGGCGGTGGTTGGGCTGGTGGAGGTAGCACGGGTTGCCAGTGAGCTCCTCGCGGTGGATCTGTGGCCAGCGAGGAAGCAGGCCCTGCGCGCCGCCCTCGCCGCGTTGGAGCCGCCCGACGGGGCCGGGCAATGATCCTCTACGTTGATCCCTTGCTCGAACACGCTCGTCTGGATACCTTGCGTGCTCAAGGCCATCAGGTGATCGCTTTAGTGCTCGATCCCAGTCCCGATTTGATTCTCTCACCTGTGGCGCATTGCTGGGTGCCGGCAATGTGGGAAACCGCAGCCTATTTCGAGGCCGCCTTGAAGGGAATTCGGGCCAAGAAAAAGGGGAAGGTATGAGCATCGAGCTTCCCTACATTGTCATGGCTGGGCTGCGCGGGCCCGACCAAAATCATCTGGAGGGTTCTCTTGCTTGGAAACACTTTGTTACAGAGCCACTACGCTACCTTGCAGCAAGAGCGTTAGGAGAAGATCCTGCTTCGTGGTGTTTGGGGGGTTGGCGTACTTCCGTATCTACAAGAGACCTAACAAATGGCCTTTCTTTCCTCCGACTAGAGGACCTAGAGGACGCCAAGCTGTTTGCTGGCCGAGAGGATACAGCGCACGTCCGAATACACGCATATCTGGCCTATGCGGAGTTACAAAAGGCTCTTGACGGATACGATTACGTGTTAGGGCAGGAGGTGGAAGAGCACAGAGTTTGGTTGGTCCAACATGGCCTGATAAGGGTCCAATGTGAAGATTACTAAGTCGTTGATCGGTAAGCGAGTCTCTCTCACATGGCGTGACCCGTGTAACTTTCGCAACAAGGGCAGGCACGCCGTAGACGTACCTCCGACACGCCTGTCCCTGCCCTTGTGGGAGGAGTGTGGGTGGGTTCAAAGCGTGAATGACGGCATTGTCAAATTGCAGCACTCCCGGTGTGTTACCAAGGATGAGGATAACTGGGAAGACGAGGGGAGTGAGGTGTTCGAGGACTTGATTGAGACGCTGGAGGTGTGGCCGATGAACGGCGGAGGCTCAAGCTAATGGGACTTGTTATATGGCGTCGTGGGTGCGGCCCTACAGAGAAAGACAAACACCTTCGCTGCACGAAATGTCATCTACTCGATAGCGATTTCGTATTGCGGTTTAGCTTGCTGCCCGGCAGTCCCGTGGTTTGTGCGACCTGCATTGCGAGAGTGCTGGAGGTGTGGCCCAATGGTAAGGAATGAGGAGATGGAACACGATGGATAGGAAGGAAAAGCCCTGTACCCATCCCGAGCATTGGACATGTCTTCCCCAACGTCATGGATCTGTACAGTTTCACGAGAGGTTGAAGGAACTCGGTGAGCTGCATAATCGTAAGCAGAGTGACTATGGACAGCCTGACGATCCCTTTGCCAACATTCGAGCTAGTGAGCGGTGGGGTGTGCCTGGGTGGGTCGGAGCCTTGGTACGGGCAGGGGACAAGATGGCAAGGCTTCAGACGGCGGTGTCACGAGGCCATCTTGCCAATGAGTCGATACGGGATTCCTTGTTGGATTTGGCGGTCTATGCGATCATTGCGCTGACAATCTATGATGGTGAGATAGAGTGTTTACCTGGGAAGAGCGTGACTCCCGATGCTGGGCCTGTGGAAGAGCTACCCGCGGTGTCTGGGTGGGTGCCCTGGAGAAACTTGTCTGCCAAACCTGTGGATTTTGGTGGTGGAGAGTACAAGAAGACCGTGCCCCCACCAATCATGTGGTGGGATGATGCCTAGGTGGGGGGTGTGTTGGAATGACCAACACGGGTATAGCTGGATGGGGGACCCTGATTCGCTTCCCGAATCCATCCCATGTAACTGTCTGGCGGTGGTGTTCACGCGGTCCCGCTGTGAGGTGTGTGGAAGCGAGATATGGACACAAGCACCCAACATGATTGCGCGTGAAAGGAGGACAGATGCTCGATAGTCTAGCCTTTGGGCTCCTATTCTTTGGGCTGGTAATTCTGTTGGCGGTCGTCGTCACGGCGGCCTTTGGCAGGAAGACAGATGTTTGACGACCTAATCCATGTGCTACCGAAGAAGAACCGAATCCGCAGGCTCTTGGAGAATGACCTAATTCGCGGGCTCCTGGAAAACCTAATCTTTGCGGTCCTGGCCTTTGAGCTGTGGATGCTGCTGTTGAGGTTCCCTAACGCCTTGTGAAAGGAAGCTTATGCTGCAGTGTGGATGCCCCGAGCATTTCGTGGGTGGTTGGTGCGCGGCGTGCCACGGGACCGGCCGTATTCCCCCCGTGCCCCATCCCCCGATCCGCCGGCTTCCATGGAGCGAGGAAATCGCTTGTGCGGGGGATCATCCGATAATCATCCGAGAAAAGAAAGGAATGAAAAAGTAAAAGAGGAGCGGATAGTCATAGGGCAAGTGTGGATTTGGGTAATAGCCCTTGCAGGAGTCTTCCTTGGCCTGACACTAGCCTTCGGGGGTGGATGATGCTTGAAAACCTAATCTTTGGGCTTCGGGTCTTTGGGCTGGGGATTATGGTGCTGGCCCTCGTCGCGGCGATCTGTGGTACTATACAAGCAAGGAGATCAAACCATGACGCCTGATGAGCATGATGCCTTGGTGTGGGAAGATTGGTGCCGGCGGGTAAGGATAATGACCCCCGCCGACCTGGCTGAGATCCGCGCGACGATCTCGACCCCGATGGCCCGGCGCATAACGTTTGAGGCCCCGGTGACAATGGCCGCCGACATCATCCGTCTCGCCGATGAGGTCGAGCGGCTCACGGATGAGCTGGCCGAAGCACGCCGGCAGGCTGACGTACGGATTGCGCTTGACCCCGGTCCTCATCATCACCGCTTCACATGGTCGGCTGGGACAACGGTGCTTGAGAAGCCTCCCATGTGATTGTGGAATGACCTACAAGCAATGCATGGATGGGTGGACAGTGGCCCTCAATCGAATCAGGGGAGCCCCTCTAACCTAGAAGGAGTCGAGAATGATTCGCCGTTGCCTGATTTTGGCCTTACTTTGTTTGGCTCTCCCGGTGCTACCAGCCGAGGCCGCCCGGCCCGTCTCCTTCGGCGCGCAGTGGACGTGGACTAGTGTGCCCTCGGGCGGGATTGACTGTCTCAGCTTTCCCGGCGGGGCGACGGTGCGGCATCTCTCTTGGCAGTCGAGCACCAAAGTGTCTGGGGAGGCGCTCTTCTGGCTGGTCGGGGGAGGGTTGCCGCGCCAGCTCCCGCCGTACTTGAATGGCGGTGTGGTGATCCTCGCCACGCACCATCCGCCGGGTCGGTCGATCGCCCAAGTCCGCGAAATCACCGTGGACTGGGAGATTTCAGCCGGGGGCTTCGTCTGGACGGTCGGCGGGGGTGACGGGGCTGCCCATCCGGCCCCCTTGGAGGCGCAGGTCACGCTCTGGATCGACGGGCCCGAGGTCTCAGCCGTGGCGTGCTGAGGCGTCTCTCGGGGGAGACACCAATGCCCCTAGTGACCCATAACAAGGTTGGCTAGGGGCATTGGTATTTCTACTTCTTGTGTCGCTTTATCTGCTCAATCTCGCTTTCCAGCCTTAGGAACCACGCCCGGTCCTCAATCCTGTGCCCTTCCACCTTGGCATTGAGCGTATGGATGTGGTTGTTCATGATGTCACGGAGCCAGCTTGTCAGGTAGAGGAACCCCGCCACTCCCGAGGTCATAATCAAGGTGATGTAGGCGTAGGCCCCAAGAACGAGGAGGTCGAGACTCATGGGGCCGTCCACACAGGCAGAGTCTCAAGGAACTGGGCTATGATCGTAAAGGGAATGGCGAAATTGAGGGCCGCACCCCGGTAGCCGGCGCTAGGCACCCCGACCAGGTAACCTTCCGTGCTGTAGAGGGCTCCGCCACTCGACCCAGCCGCGATCACGGCGTCCGTTTGGATGAACCACGCCACGCGGTCCGCCTCCCACCGCACCTCACGATACAGGTGGTTGATAATGCCACGGGACACGGTATTCTCAAGACCGAGAGGGTTGCCGACCGCATAGACCTCCTGCCCCTGCTTGAGCTTGTAGCCGGGGGGTGGAAGCTTCACCTCAGCCGATAGTGTGGTGGTCTCACTGAGGATACGCAGCAAGGCCAGATCGCGCTTGGCATCAGCCCCAAGGATTTCAGCCCGTAGCTCCACACGCCCGACGATCGCGCTGGTGCTATAGGCGTGCTGGAAGAGGTCCACAGATCCATAGGCCACCCGGGTGATCTTCTTGACGGTGCCATCGGGCTGGGTTTCCTCACGCTCGTTCCTGCTGATCGCGTTCTCAACACAGTGGTAATTGGTAAGGACGAGTCGCTTGACCCTGTGAATCAAGGTTGCGGAGCACTGGGCGCCTGAGGACTGTAGCAAGAAGTTCGCGGCCACCAGGGGCTCAAGGTCTGTGGCGGAGGCTGCTCCTAGACTCCCGAACGCGAGAAGAAGCACGAGGCCACACTGCGCGAGCACCTTCATCATGTTCAACCGCCTTTCTGCAATGGCCTGGATCAAACCAATTGAGGACAGAGCACCCCCATCGCCCCCAGCGTTTTCCATCAAAGGCGGCTTTGGCAGTGCGACTCGACACTGTCTCATCCGGGTCGCCCCCAGTCAGGGCACTCCCCAACTGGTCAAAGGCCACCAGGATATTCCAGACGTACCGGCGTACCAGATGAGTACCCCCGACCACAGGTTGGGGCCAGCTAAGGGGTCTTGGTCGTCGTGGTGTTGCCACTGTCGCTCGGGCAATTCACGTCCACGTTGACCGTGGTGTCTCCGACGTTGCGGTCCGCAGTGGTGGCACAGGTGACCACCACCGAGGTACTCGGCCCGGTCACGGCGTCAGACCGGTGACGGTTGTCATCGCCCCCGCCGCTGCCGGCCCCACAGGCAGTGAGTAGGAAAAGGGGAACGGCTAAGTACGCGATTTTCATGATCTCTCCTTTTGGGTGAAGGGGTAGATACCCGACCGGCCTCAACAATGCGTCCTAGGGCCCTTTCTGGCCCGTACAGGGGGGTTACGGGGGGATAGCAAGGTGGATGTGGGGGGCCCAGAAGTCCGTTTCCCCGAGGTTTAGGGGGGGAGTACGCTCTAACACCACGGTATACTTGGGTAATCGGGCCTTGAGGGCTTGGACAATGGCCTCCCAGCGATCATGGGGGACATGGATGATCCGAAGGTCCACAGCCCGCCCTTGCTCGTGGGCGCTCCCGGAGACGTGAACCCCCTCAGTCCCCGAGGTCACAATGAGCTCCGCTGCAGCCAAGTCGGCATAGACACCTTCAGCCACTTGCAAGGCGACGGGGAGAGCCCAGCTGGGGTGGGGCACCACGTCGGACTTGAGGCGCATCATCATTGACCCCAAAGGGCTTGGGAAAGGGCTTGCATCAAGGCCCCGCCACCCGGGCCGAAGTCACTTTGGAAGCCCGGCCCCGCTAGACTTTCCAGGCCGAGAGGGATGCGCATCCCGCGGGGCCCAAGTGGGATGGCTAGCTTCTTGTCGCCCAAGGGAGGTGCCCCGCCACGGAAGATCGCCTTGAGCGCCCCGGGATCGTACTGACCCCCCATCTTCAACCGCTGGCCAACCGTCTTCTGAAGCTCGCCTTGGTCAAGCCCCTTGGTGCCCAGCACTTTTCCGGGCCGAAGTGCCCGCTGGATCTCTGATCCACGCGAGAACATGCCTTGAGATTGGCGGAACTGGGCGGCCAGGCTGGGATTGTTGGCCTCTAGAAGCTCAAGGATGTCTTGGGTAATCTCTTCTCGGGACCGTCGAGCCGTGACCCCTTGGAGAGTATCCCGACCGACCCCCTGTGCCGTATAGCCTTTGGTTCCCTCTTCGCTCAGCTCGTGGAGCAAGTCAGTAAAGGTCTGTCGCGGGGTTTTCACGCCAGGAGCGTCGGGAAGCCCCTTTGCAATGCTCCCCCGCCCGGCCCCAATGGCACGCGAGAGTCGTTGTTTTCCTTCCGCCCCTGCGACCTCTTCAAGCCCTTGGGCACCCGGCTTGATGGGGCTTAGAGAAGGGACTGACTCCTCAAATGCCTTGCCGAGCCTGGTGGCATCGGCCTCCCGTCCTGTCCCAGCAATACGGAGCTTGGAGAGCGCCTTGAACAGCCCCGAGGCCCCCTTGCCAATTCCCGTCCCAAGGGCCTGAGCCCCGCCTTGACGGAGCATGGCCCCCGGGTCAAGCTCCTCACCCCCTGCCAACTGCCCCGCTGCCTCTCCAACCATGGCACCCGGCACGCCCCCAGCCACTCCTCCAAGGATAGAGGGAGCCACGGTCAACAGCTTGTCCCAGAATGGACGCTCTAAGGGCTGATCGGGTGCCCCGCCATATTGGGTCCACCCAGCCGGTACGGCAATGCCAGGAAGCCCATAGAACACCTCGCCCTCAGGGCTGCGATACTCAATCTCTCCCGGTCCTCGTGGCATTATGGTTACCTGTGCAACCCGGGTGGGGGCGCCTGGCCCCCTCCGAATTGCTTGAGCACGTCTTGTAACTCAGTCGCCTGCTGGAGAAGCGCCCGACGCTCCGGAGAATTGGGCATCTTCTCGGCCCACCGCAACATGGCTCGCCGGCCCAGGTCGATCATCTCACGGTGCCGAATAGGGGCCTCGTTCGGTGGGGTGTTGAGCAGTGCGGCCTTTCTCTCGGTGAACTCCATGTCGAGGTCTGAGGCCCTGGCTCCGTTCACGGCCTTGTTCACCATCTGCATAAAATCAATGGTGAGGGTTTGGTACTGGGCCACAGCGGAGGGGACAGGGACACGGAGGTGGCGCGCGATATCGGCTCGGGTCTCGGCTTTAGTGCCGAGCAACGGTCCCGACCATGCCACCACATCAGGATGGGACATGAGCGGCACCATCTTCGTCGCCGTCTCACTTGCCATTTGAAGCGACTGGACCATCTGGCGCTCTTCAACGCCAAGGGGCTTGCCCACCTCAGCAGCAGCTTCGGCCTCCTGAGTCACTCGTTCCTGTGCGGGAGTGCGTCCCCCCTTGGCCCCTGGCAGCATCCCAAGCTTCCATGCCTCGGGGGCAATACTAACACGAGTTTGTCTCTCTTCACCGAGCTGGTCAATCTTGGTGGCAATCTGAGCTTCATCGGGCTCGATACCTTCTCGGCGCAGCATGTCAATGGCATGAGCCCGCTTCCCGCCATACTCGGTTGGCTTCTCGGGCTTCTCCCGAGGTGCCATGAGTTCCGTGGGGCCACCTGTCGCACCAAACTCATAGAAACCCTCGCCAGGCGCGCCTCGGATATCACGCTTGGCTTCCTTGGGCTGTGGCAACAGGAACCGCGCAATAGGGCTGTCGCTCTTGAGATCACCGAGTCCTTCGGCAATCTCGTCTGGCGTGAGCGTGCTGAGATCGCCCCGACCAGCCAGCAGCTTGCCGTAGGCGCCCCGCCGTAAACCCCCGATACGCTCCTTCTCGGCAGCCTGCCGCTGGTCTTCCAGCATCTTCTGCTGAGCCAGCCGTCGCTTCTCTTGACGATCCTCTTCCAGGGAGGTCACCTGCTGCCGCTGAAGGCCCAACCGACCGCGTGACTCCTCCTCCTCAAATCGAGACTTCCTACGCTTCTCCTCCTCCTGCTCACTTGACTCAAGGTAGGTGCCATAGCTCCCTACCTGTCCTGAGAGGCCCAGCAAAAAGTCAGCTAGCTTATCGGCAAAGGAGCGGGTGTAGCCAGTGTAGGGAGGCATCTTACATCAGCCCCCCACTGAGCCCCTGTTCACCCTCCAGGTTGGCAGGCATCCCAAAGATTTGGGCGAGTACACTTGCAAAGGCCGCGGGGTTGATCTGGGCCATCAGCTCCATGGACGGAGTGATGCGCCCAAGTAGCATGGACTGCTGAGTCTGCATCTCGGCAAGGGCACGACTACGCGCCTGGACACGAATAGCTGCAAGCTCTTGCTGCTTTGACTGTTGCATCTGAGCCAGGATGCCGGCGGGGTTGGTGCCATCGCGGTTGGCTCGCTCCAATACGGCGTCTTCCTGTTGCTTGTACCGAGTCTCAATGGCCGCGGACTCCTGCATCATGATCTCGTCCGTCCGCGCGCTGAGCTGGGCCTCATTGGGCTTGGGGAGGTCATTCGTCTCCTTGAGCACTTGATCGTACAAGGCAGAGAACCGCGCCTGGTTGGCCCCCAACCCTGAGATATCCTGGAAGGCTTGGACGTTGGGCACCCCACCCGTGGGGTTCAGGGTACGCTGACGCTGGGCCCCAATGGCCGACGTCTCGGCGTTGAGCTTGGCGATCTGGGCCGCAATGAGGTTGGGATCAGGCGGGATAGGCCCACCGCCTCCCCCACCACCACCCGCACGAGGCGGAAACACCGGGTTGAGGGTGCGCTCCGTCTCAGCCTTTATGCGGTCAATCTCGGCCTGTAGCTTGGCTTTGGCCATGGGATCCATCTTGGGGGAGCCGGCAAGTAGCTGACTCAGAAACCCACCCGCGCCTAGCCCCAGCGAGCCCAAGGCCGCAATGTCTTTTCCCGTCATGCCGGTGCCCCATAGGCCCCGATCCTCGTCCCCGCGGCCTTGGGCTTGTCGTCCACCTCCCATCATATCCCAGATGCTTCGAGCACCCCCACCGGCCGTCCCGCCAGGCGAGGTGCCCATTCCGCCCCACACCCCTCCACTCATCTCCTCAGGGAACTGTTCACCCCCCGCCCTCGTGAAGTTGTCAAAGAGGGTGGGGAAGTTATCCCCTATCCTCTCCCCTGGCATCCTATCGTATTGGTTCCACCCACTCGTCTCCTCGGGGTAGATATCCCATGGCCCCGGGGCTGGGCCCCACCCAAGATCAGACTGATCCCAAACAGGTAAATCTCCACTACTGGTGTCCACAATGTCAGAATCGTACCAATTGTCCGTGGGCTGATCTAATCCCCAACCCTGCTCGGCCCATTGGTCGTACTGAGGAGTGATATAGTCCGGGTTCCACCAGTCCTGGGGCTGATCTAGCCCCCAACCCTGTTCTGCCCACGGGTCATACTGAGGAGAGTCCGCGCCCCAGTCATAGTACCCTTCGTCCCAGAATGACTCGGGCTGCCAGGAGGTATCATAGCCCATGGAGAAGTCGTAGTCGTTCCAGTCATCAAACCCTGGCATCAATTCCTCCAACCACGGGTTGGCATGGTGGTCGGTTGTGACGGCCGGCGCTGTGCGGCCGGGCCGGGCGCGGTAAAGGTTTCACGGGGAAGCCATTGCATCATGGACGCCCCGGAGGCGTCAGGAGGTGATTGTGGCTGTGGCGGAGGGGCGGGAGCCCACGGGGTTGAGGGCCGACCACTCTGGCTGAAGTCGCCAAAGAGCCATGACTGAAGGGCCTCAAGATCGGGACCGGGCGGCTGCCAACCTGGTCCCCAATCACCAGTAGGTTCGTTGTCTTGTTGATTCCAACCTACGTTACCATCCCACGCCCATTCGGGTGGGCCTTGGTCCCGGCGCGAGCCACCAGTACTCTGTGCCTGCCGGCGCTGGCGTAGCTGGTCAAGGGCCTGCTGGCGACGCTGGCGTGCCACTTCAACCTGTTGCTTGGCCTGTTCCCACTGGGCCTTGGACTGCTCAAAGTCTTGACGGGCCTTTTGTTGGTCCGCTGACCCTTGCCGGGACAATTGGAGCCGTCGCTCGGCTGCCGCGTGTTGGGCAGCGGTACGACGCTCAAGGGCCTCAGCCCGAGCGGCAGCCAAGTCGGAGGCTCCCGTATCCCTGGGAGATGAACCCCCTCCTCTTGGGCCACCGCCAACCTTGGCGAGGTTTTGGAAGAGCCCCAAGAGTGGACCCCATTGGGATGTAGCCCCTCCACCAAGGCCCTCCACGGCTCGGCCTGCCTGGTCGAGGCCACTAGTGCCGCCCCCGCCAAAGAACCCCCCTAAGCCACCCATCCCGGCACTCAGACCAATGGCCCTGGGGTCAAAGTTCCCTGACATGAGACCCCGACCCACGGCCGAGGCCAACCCCGTCCCAAGACCTTGGGCCCATCCTGGAAGGTCCGTCTGGCTGAGTCCTCCGCCCAAGCCTCCCATGGCCGCGCCAAGGGCTGTAGACAAGCCCAGGTTTTTCCAGTCGGGTGTGTTCCCTGTAGCCCCAGCCGCCAAGGCTTGCATTGCGGCCGACATGGCAGCATTGGCTCCACCCGCCGCGGCGGCTCCACCAACACCCCCTCCCACCGCGCCTGCTGCCGCTGGCCCAACAAGACCTCCCAGCCCCATTGAGGCCATCGAGGCAAGTACTGAGGCGAGTCGGATGTTGGTCTTCTTGCTATGCGCCTTCGACACATCCCGCTGCATCTTGCGCATTTGCTCGGG
>ERZ1292644.254-Hain-H14-01um-R2-254-length-39627-cov-7_pt3 | contig 16198 bp, 32 predicted proteins | sample MGYA00564402_ERZ1292644 | MGnify/ENA primary metagenome ERZ1292644 (study PRJEB36523, sample SAMEA6512644) | groundwater metagenome | collected 2019-01-09 | study: AquaDiva: Metagenomics assemblies of 32 groundwater samples
CAGCACGCGGGTAACATCGGATTCGCCCGGTGGCTGCGGCTCGTCGGCGGGCTTGCGCAGCATAGCGCGGTACAGGAGTCGCGCATCAAGGATTGCGTTCTCCAGGATGCCGTCAGCGCTCATCTCCGGGAACATCTGCCGGTTGATCTCGCTGAACTTCGCCACGATGCCCGCCGTCGCACGCGCGCCCCTGATGACGCGCTTACTGAACGGGTCAAGCCGACCGCTGATGTTGTACAAGACCCCGTCCGCAACGCCCTGCTCGTCGGTGTAGGAACTGATGAGCGCAAAGCCGTCCCACGGCCCGCCCTGGATGACTTCGCCTTGCTTTGGTGCGGTCATACGACCTCCTCGGTGAGCGAGGCGTAATTCTCGGCCGTTAGTTGAAAGGCATGATCCTGGTAGCACACTGGGCAGAGAACAATGTCGCCCTCGTCGTCACCACGTTCGAATGTGTCACTTGGACCACTGTACCCACATCCCCCGTACTTGGGAGAGCAGATGAGATCTCCGATGTTCGCAGAGTCCCGCTGCTCCCTCCCGTCGGCGTCCTTGGTCATCGGACCAAGCGGTTCCGCACCGAGTTCGCGCCGCTCGCTGTTCATGCCGCCACCGCCTTTCGTGCTTTGTGGGTCGGCGTCTTGGACTGGTTGGACTTTACGCGGAACGAGCGACCACAGGCCGCACACACCGCCGTGAGCCCGACCCACCAGTCGTTCTCGATGTAGATGCGGGGCAGCTGTCCGGCGCCTACGCACTTGTCGTTCATGCTGACACCGCCTCTTGCGGATACTCGGCCACTCCCCACGGTGCCGACTGGTATGTCTGCAGCCGCTTCAGCAGCGCCTCGCGAAGCGCTTGGACGAATGCGAAGGCCTCGCTCTGCTCGTAGTCGGGCCGCTCGCACGTCTGGTAGTTGAAGCAACTGAGCTGCTTCGCCGCGAACCCGACGTCGGGCGGCGGCGCGAGCAGGAGCGCACGCTCCGGATAGGTATACGAGACGCCTGTGTCGTGCCCCTTGCGGCTGGGGAGCGCCGCGTCGTTGCCGACCGTGTCGGGGTAGCGGTAGTTGACGCTCGCGATGTTCGCGTCCCAGAGCATCTGGCCGACCGCGCTCGCGGTCGCTTCCGTGACATCGTGCCACGGGGTTCGGGAATCGTGACGGCCACGGCACCAGCATGACGAACCATGGAGCGTCTGGTCGCCGTGGTAGTAGGCGAACGGGCCGAACGACGATCGCGCCGTGATAGCTGCGTGGACTATCGCATCGATGGTCGCCTTGTCCACAACGTACGCGCTCATGCTGCCACCGCCTTCCCGGCGAGCGTGACCCGCCGCTTTTCCTTCTGGTCGTTCTCGCGCAGCCGCGTGAGGACGTGCTGTGTCATGCGGGCGACCAGTTCGAGGTCGGGGACGATCTTCGCCATGGTCGCACGAGAGAAACGGTCCGCTGGCTGGACCAGCGTCTTCACCGCTTCGCCGCTGCCGATGCCGAAGAGGCGCGAGCGGAAGATGCCAGAGTCGCGCTCCGTGGCCACGCTCACGCCGAGGTAGTAGCCACGTGGCTCGGACTTGCCCGTGAACCAGTTGGCCCCGCCGAGGTCGTACGAGACATCGATCTTCAGCGTGCGCGTGTACTCCTGGTCGGAGTGCAGCAGCGTGCCCAGGGGTTCGATGCTGATGGTGATGCTTCGGTCGCCCATCTCAGGCCCCCAGACTGAGCGCGCGTTCGCGCGCGCCCGGTGTCGTGCGCAGGTGGGTGTCGCGCGTTGCGCTCGCTGCCTTCAGGAAGGCTGGAGCCCGCGTCACGGTGCCGTCGGGCTCGATGCGGTAGGAGCCGGACTTGCGCGCAAGTTTGCCCTCGATCTTGCCTTCGAGCGAAGCGGAGGGCTCGAACTGCCAGACCGCGCCCGTCTCCGCGCCGTCGTCATTCTCCTGCCCGCGCTCCCAGAAATAGGTGAAACCGTTGGTCGAGATGAAGACGTTCGAGGAGCCGGTCTGCGCGAGGCACGCCCTCGTCCATAGGTCGCTCGTCTTGCCCGCTGCGACCGTCGATGAGTAGCCCATCTCAGGTCACCTTTCCGGCGCGAACGTCCACGCCGTTGATCAGCACCCCGCCGATGTCGCTCAGGTAGGTGTCGCCGTACTCGCCGGAGTCCCCGACGATCGGGCTCGTGACCAGGCAAAACGCGCTCGCGTACCGCCCCTTCTTGCTGTCCGGCCCCTGGTTGACCTTCAGGACGTACCACGTCCACCCGGCGGCCTCGTCTGCGTAGACCGCGTAGGCCTCGTCGCGAGTGACGGTCTTTCCGAACGGGTTCTTTGCCACTCGACTTTCTCCTTCCGGCGCGTTCCCCGCGCCTGGTGCTATCAGTATATACGTCTACCGGCCGCCGCGCAAGGCCCGCCGAGCGTCCCGCGTCAGGTCTGCCTTGCGGACCGGGAACTCAACGCCGCCCTCGCAGCCCCACGGGTCCAGCACCCGAAATAGGTAGTAGCGTGCATCTCCGGTCTCGTAGACGTGGAACCGTACGCCCGTCATGGGACTGCGGATCTCATTGACCCGTTGCTTCACCTGCATCTCGCGAGCGAACGTCATGCCGATACCCTCCGCATCAGCCGGGAGCGTTCCCTCCACCGCTTGATTCGAGCAGCCTTACAACGGGCGCATCCGTATGAGTCGAACCAACCGGGGTCGTCCCGTTGCCATGACGCAAGGATGGTCTTACCGCAAAGCGTCGTCCGACCCGATGGGCGGACCTCATGCGGCGGTGGCAATTGGCCCCAGAGCGTCCGCGATGGAGCCCGCATGAAGCGAGGGGCAGATGTCATACGGTCCCGTCCACGGCTTCGATGGTCACGTCCGTGTGGCCACTGGTCTGTGCGCGCTTCACCATCTTTTCAGCATTCAAGCGCGACTGCGACCAGCCATATGCGAACGGGCGCACCGCCGATTCGGCGGCGATGTTCACAGGAATACCAGCGACGCACTCGGTGAGCGCTACCTGCGCGGAATCGATGAACCCCTGTAGTTGCTCTGGCGTGTATTGCTCACGGGTCCGGTTGTAGTTCTGCGCGACCAGCACGCAGTCGGTCGAGAGCGCCTTGCGGTAGCGCTCGATCTGGAGCGCGTAGCCGTCAATCCAGACCTGTACGCTGCGACGGACGGCAATCTCTGAGCGTCCACGCGAGACGATGACGAACTGGTACGGGCGCGGCGAGCGCCGCGAGAACGTACCGCGCGGTGTCGTGGCGGTGATCCTTGAGACGCTCATTGGCGATATCAGTATAGCAGCGCCGAGGCTCGGGTCAAGCTGCGAACGCGCCCGGCAGACGGGTCTTGTGGGAGTTTCGCTAGGCGGAGCTGTCTTGACTGACCGTCCGTAGCCTGATATATTGATACCGTGACAGGGAGTGTCGCAGTGGAAGGATCGGCGATGACCGAGCCGCGTGTCTACATCATCCCCGAGCAGAACCTGCCACGCCTGCGCTCAGACATCGAGCGGCTGAACAAGCGCGCGCGGCGTCTGCACCTCCCCCCCATCGTTCTCACTGTGATTGACACGGTCACGAAGACCATCGTCGATGACGCGGGCGGATTCCGCGTTGAGTGGGTTTCCTACCTCGTGACGGTCGATGGCGCTACTCCCAGGTTGAACGGTTGGGTGTTCTTGGCAGCGCTCTCGCACGTCGAGGGCCAGGTCATCACGACGACGAAAGAGGGGGCCGCGCTGCCCGACTGGGCCAAGAACGCAAGTCCCGAGAACTGCGACCACTGCCACACGAAGCGTGATCGCCTGACGACGTTCGTGGTCCAGCACGAAGACGGGCGCACGGCGCAGGTCGGGCGCAACTGCCTCGCCGACTTCGTTCGGACGACGGATCCCGGCAACCTCGCCGAGCAGGCCGAGTTTCTGCTGTCGCTGGACTTCGGTGAGTACGAGGACGATGAGGGCCGCGAGGGTGGGGCTGGTCGGCGCGTACGCGATCGGGTGAACGCGGCAGACTTCACGGCCTATACGCTGCGCGCGATTGCGCTGCAGGGCGGGTTCGTCAGCAAGAGGCGCGGCGACCTGAGTGCCAAGGACATCGCGAACCAGCCGACGGTCCAGGTCGTCAGCGACCTGCTGTGGCCCGGCGTCAAGAAGGTCCAGTTGCTCACGGATGACGAGCGCGATCGATCGCTCTCGGTCATCGAGGCCGCGCTTGACCTAACGGCTAAGCCCGGGCTGAGCGAGTACGAGGAGAACGTCCGCACGGTCGCGCTGATGCCGTACTGGGAAGAGCGGCTGTGGGGCATCGCCGCCTCCATCCCGTCGTACGTCAATCGGTCCAAGACGCGTGCGGCGGTCTTGGCGAAGCAGGCCGAAGCCAAGAGCCAACTCGTCCACGTCGGTACGGTCGGCAAGCGCCAGGTGTTCACGCTGACGATGCACGGTGCGGCGCGACTGCTCAAGGGCGATAATGGGCGCTCAGTGTTGGCTCGGGGCCGCGACTTCACGACATACCTGTACAAGTTCACGGATCCCGACGGCAATGAGGTCGCGTACTTCTCATCCAAGATACTGAGGGCGCCGACTGGTGCCATGCACACTACGACGCGGCGTGTCGAGACGAAGCACGCGCCCGAGGACCGCTGCAATCCGGTGTCACAGAACGTATACATGACCTGCGGTAAACCGCGCGCCGAGCACCCGACGCTCTACTACGGAGACGACGTTGCCGCGCCACACGACTTCATCGCGCCGTCCTACTGCTCGTCGGCATGCGAGAACGAGGATCAGCCGTACCAGTATCCTGTCGAGCGTGACATGATGGACGGCGACACGGTGACCATGAAAGCATCCGTGAAACGCCACGACGCATTCCAGGGCGTGCCGCAGACCCTCATCACGCGGGGCGCGGTGCTCTCGCTGGTGAGCGAAGCGCCGGGAGGCGGGAAGTAGTGAGATGAGACGGCCATACCGCGTCGAATACGAGGACAGGTCTAACCTCATTGGGTGGTACTTCCGGCGCCGCATCTTTGCGAGTATCGAGCGCGCCCGCGCGATTGCCGTCACGCTCTCGCTCTCTGGTGCGCGCTGGGTGCAATGTTTCGACATTCGCGCACCAGGGGGAGTCGAGCGGTACGAGAAAGGTCGGCGCGTCGAGGAGTTCTCGCGAGGTCTGGGTCTGTGAGCAGCCGCATCCCGCTCGACAAGATGGTCGCGCACAACGACGCGCTTGCTCGTGCGGTGGAGAAGGTGCGCGAGCGGTGGGGTGGCATCCAGAACGAGAAAGATCGTACGACCGGGAAGTTCAGCCGAGGTTCGAGCTTCGGTATCTACTTCCTCGCGGACGAACTGGCGGCGCTCATCGGTGAGCCGTCGCCGCTCATGCGGACCGAAGCCGACGACGAGGCTGACCGCGCGCGGTGGACGCAGGAGGCTGCCAACGCCACGAAGGCAAAGAAGGCCGCAGAGCCCCCGCCCTGTCCGCACGCGCGGCTCGCGATGGTAGATGCCGCCCCGGCATGGAAGTGTGGCTCCTGCGATCACACGACGGACGAGGAGCCTGAGGCGAAGGTGCGCGAGTGCTCGCGGGACGCTTGTTCACAGGGGACCTTCGTTGGGGCGTGGCGCAACTGTCCGTCGTGTAACTCGCCATTCTCACGGGTCGTGGAAGAGCACGCTTGCGAGGAGTGTGAAGCCGAGGACCCGATGGAGGAGATTGAGGCTCGTGAATGCCCCGACTGCCACGCTATCGTCGTGAAAGGCGAGGCCGCCGAGGAGTAATGACATCGAAGACGCACCGGCACATCTACTGGCCCAGTAGGCTTGACCCATCGTTCGAACAATGCCGCTGTGGCGACCAGCGCCGTATGCCTAAGCCGCCCGCCGTGTACGCACAGCCGACATCTGTTGACGCGGCCGCGGCGATAGCGCCGAAGACGCCACGTCTCCGCGAGATGGTCTACCGGCTACTGCGTGACCACGGACCCATGACGGATCAGGCTATTCAGGATGCGACCGGGCTGGGCCCGCAAACGATCACGCCACGCCGGATCGAATTGGTTCGCGAGGGTCGCGTCCGTGATACGGGTAAGCGCGCGAAGACACGGGCAGACCGCGACGCGATCGTCTGGGAGGCGGTGACGCCGCTGGATGTTGCTAAGCGCGACCTACATGATATAGTCGTGCGTCACGACTTCCAGCCGGGCTCATAGAGGAAGGATAGGGCAGGAATGGACCAGATGGCCGACGAGGAGGTAATCTCTGGAGCGCTCGACAAGGCGCGATCCGCGCTTATCCAGCAGCTCCAGGCTGCCGGGATCCCGATCGAGTTGGCTCCTGTTGTTATCGGTGATGGCGGCGTTTTCGTCACTCTCATCGGACCAGAGCCGGACCGCACCATCGACGACGAAGCCGATGAGTGGGGACCTGTCATTCAGGTGGTGGACGATTCTACGTCCGGCGAGGTCGGGCTAACGCCGACACTGGCCGAGCTTCGCGCGATCCGCGACCTGCTTGACCGCACCATCGTTGAAACCGAGAGGTGCCGCGCCGAAACGACCATTCGTCGGACATACACGCCGACATGAGCGAGAAGAAGGATCGGCTGCCGATCGGACAGAACCACCTGCGCATAGCGCATGGGATCACGCACGCGCCGCGCGTCGGCGGCAGGTCACCGCTCGGCGCTGTTATCGAGGCCCATAAGGCCGATCACACAGCAAAGAAGATCGCCCGCCAACTGACGCAGCCACACCTCCATCAATCGGTGCAACGATGGCCGTAAGCAGTCCGCTGCCGCAGAAGGTCGATGACCGGACTCTCGTATTCCCCGCAGACGTGCGCACGCTCATGCCGAAGCACAAGGACATCCCCGATGCGTACCCCGGCATGGCGAAGTGGATCAAGTTTCAGCAGGACTGGTTCTACGGCGGCCTAGAGGACGTGAAGTTTACGCCGAAGGAAGGCATCAACCCGAAGGACGCATGGCGTCACCTAAAGGCCATTCAGGGATCGTTTCAGCCCAAACACGAACACAAGGAAGCCGCAATCGCCTATCTCGCATCCTTGTGGTTCGAGGACGTGAAATACACGTGCAAGCGCTGAACGTGCCGCACCTTCAAGTCGTCCGCGACGACGAGCACGAGATCGAGCGCGTTCAGCTGGTTCTCCCGTTACACCAGATCGCGGGGTTGGCGGTGGCGGGGGTCATCGTTCTGGCCTTCGGCATCTCAGACGGACCGTGGTCGGCGGCCGCGATCGCACTGGCGCTGAAGGTATTGTTCTTCCGATGACTGTTACCGCTCCACCAAGCAGGCCCGTGCGGTGGCTATTGGATAATGGCAAGGCCGTCAGTGAGATCGGCGCCGTGGTGGCCGATTTGTTGTGGGAGTGGGCCGACGGTATTTACCACATCGAGGACATCTTGGACGTGTCGTTCGCGGGTACGAGCGTCAGCGTGCCGATCTTTCACTCCATGGCCACGTATGATTGGGCAGACCTGACCAGGCTAGTCATTCTTGCTCACGACAGATGCGTCCGCGTGGAGATTCGTTCAGAGTTGGTGCCGTACCGCAGTGAGTCCGACGAGTCCGGCAAACACGAAGTACCGGCCTTGGTCCTATACCTCTCCGGGCGTGTCCGCGGCGGCGATTGGCTTCACGGGCATCCGACCATCGAAGAGGCCATCGAACGGGTGCGCGGGCGCATTGGCAGACAGGCATGACTGAGACGGGACCCGGTGCCGAGCAGCTTGTGATCCTGCCACCGTCGTTCCCGGCCATCCGGACCATCGACCTCGGCACTGGCGAAGTGCTGGAGCTGGTGCCGCCCGAGACAGCACAGCAGCAGGCAGTAGAGTGGCGATCAAAGGCTCGGAAGGTCGCCGACGCCATCCGACGCTACGCGGGCTGGCTGGACGACGAGGCCATCAGGCTCATCCTGGGCGAGAATGCCACCGCTGTCGTAGACGCTGAGGGCCGCACGTGGTATGTGGGCAAAGAGAACCTCTATGGCCCGGTCAACGCCGGGGTGTTGCATGATGAACTGCTGCTGTACGCGAACGACCCGAAGAGCGTCGGCGGTCCGGCGTTGGTGGAAAAGATCAACGCGGCGTTCAGGTGGGTCAATCCGTTGAAGCCCGAGCCGTACTGGACGACCGACAACGCGAAACTAAGCAGCCTGGAGAATATCGTCGGGCTCGGGCCGATCATCCAGAAGCATCGATCCAAGACCGAGGGCAGCGCACTGCGGGAGCGCAAGTGAAATGAGTGTGATCGGGTCGTCGGTTGCTATCCGTGAACACATGCGCCGCTCGCGGATGGCGCGACTGGAAATGATGGCCGCAGACGCCGACCGAGACCCAACTGGCAGCGCGACCGAACTGCTCTCGCTCATACACTCCGTCATTCGCTACTTGGACGCGCTGGACCAGATGCGCGCCCTGGGCACCACCGTACCGTGGGAGATGGTGGGCTACGACTATCTGGACTACCATGAGCGGCTACTTCGAGCCCATGTCCAGTGGCCCCTCCCGGCCGGTCGGACGCCGTAGACAGAACCCCCGGCATAGTGATATAGTCCAGCGCGACGTGGTTTCAGGAAGGTAGGATAGGGAATGGCAGCGGTCCAAATCACATTCCAGAAGGCGACCAAGACCAAGCGGAAGGCACGCATCGCGCTCGACAGTTCCGATCCAAGACACCATCACCGGTCCTGCGCCAGCGCAAATAAGACGCTTGCGTTCTGGCGGCGACATTGATATAGTGCTCCACGACGTTTGGCTGTGATCCTCGCGAGAAGGAAGGCTTGGAATGGCTGGTACTCCTGACGCCCCTACCACGCAGTCGCGCGCTCATGTACCGCTTCCCCCGGTCCCCAGGCGACAGTTCAAGGTCGAGGCTGCCACCAAAGAACAACGCAAGTTGCGATTGGCGCTCATTTCGTATGAGGGCCAGGGCAAGACGGTCTCGGCTCTGAAGATCGCGACACGTCTCTGGGAACAGATGGGCAGCCCCGCCAGCAAGTCTGAGTCGGGGCGCGGGATCGTGCTCGCGGACAGCGAAGGGGACAGCGCGAGGATTTACGCCGACGCACCGCCGGGCGTTGCCCTCTTTGACCGTATCCCGATGACCGACCACTCGCCGGATGCATTCATCGACCTCATCGCATTTGCGGAGGAGGTCGGCTGGACCGTGCTCATCATCGACTCGTTCTCTCACGAATACACCGGAGCCGGGGGAGTGCTGGAAGGTGTCGATGCCCTGAAGCAGCAGGGCGGGTTCGGTTGGGACAAGATGACCCCGAAGCACCGGCGCGTGCTGGAGGCGATCGTTCGGTCCAAGGTCCACATCATCGCGACGCTGCGCCAAAAGAAGGACTGGGTCAAGGAGATCGGTCCGAACGGGCGCGAGCGCCTGATCCAACAAGGCACGGCCGCGGTGCAACGTGAGCAGACCGAGTTCGAGTTCGATGTGATCGGGACGCTGCAAGACGCCACGCTCACTGTGACGAAGGCCCGCGATCTGACCGGCACCATCAAGGCGGGCCAGTCGTTCGACAAGCCCGGAGCGGAGTTCGCCGACGTGCTCCTGCGTCTTGTGACGGCAGGTGTTCCGCCCAAGCCGATCGAGCCAGCGGACGTGGTCGGCATCCCCGAGGTCGTGGCACCACTTCCCGGCAAGCCCATCACAGAGGCGATGCTGAACACGATCGCGGCCACGGTATCGTCGCTTGGCGATAAGAGCCGAGATGGGCGCAATGCCATCGCGACGAAGGTCCGTGAACTCGGATACGCGAACTGGGCCGACTTCAACGCACGCGGGCACGACGATTTCACGAACGTGTTCGTCGTGGCACAGTCATTCGTGTCGAAGCCAGAGCCTAAGCCCGCGCCGGATGCAGACGAGGTCAAGGGGGGATGACCGTCGCTGTGAGGAAGAACCCCCATCGTGCGCGCGGCGGAACCGAGCGCCAGCGTCTGCCAACTCCTCCAGGCCTCCTTGCGACCCGGGTGCCACCGAGCGCCTGTGAGCGCCCTGCGCCCGGGTCCGAGGAGGCACGTGACCTTGGCTGCTTCTGCAAACCAGCACGGCGTCCTGATTGGGGGCGCTGGATCACAATGAGTTGCCGCGTTCACGACCCGGTGAGGGACGAGGAATGAGCCGTCGCCTAGAACTGATGCAGGCTGCCGCCGAGTGCATGGAGAGGGGGAACAATCCGTTCCTCAATCCATTCCTGACGGATCAGCACGTGACGCTTGACGAGTGCTTCGACCTAAGCGACGACATGGCCCGCGCGGTCCGTATCTACCTGCGGATGGACAAGAACGAGCGAACGGCACTGTCCATCGAAGCGATCGGCGATGCCGACCACGCGCTCGCCGAGGTGACGGCGCTCGTCGGGCAGGGCTTCCGCGCACAGCCGACGCTGCGAAAGTTGAAGGTAGGGCGATGACCTCTCGCCGCGTGGCCACTGTAGTTTGCGCCGAGTGCCACTTCACTCGTCGCGTCGTCTACGCACACGACTATCGGTACGAGACACCGGTACTCGGAATCGCCCATTGTGGCGGTGGCTTCCACGAATATCGGACCACCGCGCCGAGGGGCGCGTTCAGCCTTCGGAGCGGACCGACACGCATCTTTGAGGACGATCTCGCATCACTAACGATGACGTACACGGGATGACAACCATCACATTCACCGTCCCGGAGCGCGGCACCGCCGAGAGGCTGGATCCGCTGACCGTTATGTACGTCGGTGACCCGTCGCCGAAGAAGGAACGCGAGATTCCGATCTGGTCGTGGCTGCCGAAGAGCGAGATCGAGCATGGCGCACTGGAGCAGATCAGGAACATCGCTGCGCTCCCGTGCGCCGTCCATGTCGCTGTCATGCCCGACGTCCACAGGGGCTACGGTATGCCGATCGGCTGCGCGCTTGCCACTAAGGATGCGGTCGTTCCATACGCCGTCGGCGTAGACATCGGCTGTGGAATGGTCGCACAGCCGCTCGGTATCCTGGCGACCGAACTCCCGGTCGAGAGCATCCTCCGCGCCATCTACGACCGCGTGCCGGTTGGTATCGGCGGGAAGGGACGTCCGCGGGACGCGGGCAGTCACACGTTACGTCAGAACTCCCAAGTGCTGCAAGAGTGGGCAGAATCGGCTACGCCAATGGACCGCAACCTGCGTGAGCACGCCGACCGCCAACTCGGAACCGTAGGGTCTGGGAACCACTTCGTGGAGTTGCAGGCCGACGAACAAGGTGATGCGTGGCTGATGCTGCACACCGGCTCGCGGTCGTTCGGCAAGGCGGTATGCGATTTCTGGCATGCCAGGGCGCTAGAGTGGTGTGAGCGCTACTTCGTGGCGCTCCCGGACCGTGACCTCGCATTCCTGGCGCTAGACACGGAGGATGGCCAGGAATACCTGCGGGATATGGGATTCGCCATGCGCTTTGCCGAGGAGAACCGCGCACGGATCCGTATGGTCTGCATCGACGCGATCACGGCCGCTATGCCGGATGCGGGAACGACGGGCTGGGGCGATCTCATCAAGACGCACCACAACTTCGCGGCGGTCGAGCGACACTTTGGGAATAGTGTCGTCGTTCATCGCAAGGGTGCCGTCCTGACGGTCGCCTCTCGTGGGAATCCCCTCCGTGTCACCATCCCAGGATCGATGCAGACGGGCAGTTATATCGGTGAGGGCATCTCTAACCCGCTCGCACTGAACACCTGCGCGCATGGCGCTGGGCGCAGACTCGGGCGCAATGAGGCGAAGCGTCAGAACGCGGGCCGCGACATCCGTGTCGAGATGGAGGCGCAGGGGATCGCGCTCATCGTTCCCGAGGGTGCCGACGTGCTTGACGAGGGCGGCTTCGCGTACAAGGCAATCGAGGACGTGATGCGCTATCAGGCCGACCTCGTGCGCCCTGTGGTCAAACTTCGACCGCTCGGAGTAGTGAAGGGATAGCCGTGAAGACGCTGAACGCGACGATCCGAGGCACGTTCATCGGGGTCGAGGACCATGGCGTCCCGACGTTCATGGTCGATGTTGAGCACGAGGATGGGAGCCAGGCATTTGGCACCTACGACCTGCGCTACTACGGCATTGAGCCTATCCTGCGGACTATCCGTGCGGTCGGCGCCAAGTCGTGGGAGAACCTGAAAGGCAAGCACTGCCGCGTGTTCATCGAGGACGGGTTGATCCGTGGTATCGGCCACATCGTTCACTCCGAGCATCGGTTCATGATCGCCGACCTGAATGTCGAAATCGAACGCAGCAAGGGCGCGACCACGTGAACAGTGACTATCGCGACATCCGCTCGCGTATCGGCGAGGAGCCAACGTGGTACGACCTCCACGGCGTGCCGCGCTTCGGCGAGATTCCTGTTGGCGTGGGCCTCTTCATCCGCCGCGTCCGCTGTCAGGATTGTCATCGAGTCTTTCTGGTCTGCCTAGTTGATGAGGTGTACAGGCACTTTATGGGTTCGATGGTCTTGCGGACCGTCAAGCGCGACGAGAGTGGCGAGCCGATCAAGTGCGTCTCTTGCAGTGAGTACCAGTACGAGTACGCCGACGCATCGCTTCATCACTATGGCGGTAACTTCGCGCTACCGGACGGTACGACCGAGCGCCGCGAGGAAGAGTGGCTGCCCATCCCCGACGGCTGGCACTATGGCGACCCGCCCGCCCACGGCTGCGTCGGCGATACGATGAACAGTATTCCGGAATACGAGTGGGGGCGCGACCCGTGACGTTCTCTTCGCCCGAGATCGACCTCGACGACCCGCACGGATTGGGTCCAATGGCGAATGTTCTCGACCATCCGCTCGGCGCATGGACCGTCACACAGGTCACGCTGCTCGTCTGCAACGACCCGGAGAGTGGGGGGCTGACCGGCGAACAACTCGTCGAGGACATCGAGGATGGTCTGCGTGCTCGCCACGACAACGACTTCGTGGCCGTTCACGTCAAGGACGAGGAGTCCATTGGCTACGTACTCCCGAACTGGCCCGCCCACGGTCACCATGGCGACTACAGTTGCGACTGCGGCCCCGACCTACAGGACGACTGGCCCGACCGCGTTCGGCCGCTCGTTCCGTCTGGCCTGCTGGTCCTGCTTGACCGCGTTCGTGACCACCTGCGCGGAGACGCATCCCCAGAGACCCGCGCGGAAATGGAGACTGCCCTGTTGGATGCTGAGCGTTCCTTGGCGCCAAGCGAGAAGGAGAAGGTTTGACATGGCTTTGCTGGGCAAGACCCTCGCTGGGCACGATGGGCACGCTGGCCCGACGCCGAGGGCTGTGCCTGACTACCAACCTGCAACGTACTTCTCAAAGGACGATTTCCGATTCACGGATGGCCCACTCTCATTTCACTTCTGGCGTACCGGACCGGAGTGTCCCCACGAAGGATGCGCCGAGCATGTGTTCAACTACGTGTTGGAAATCGAAGTCCGCAAGGGCGGCCATTTCATGGAATCCCACGTGTCGGCGCGAGACATTCCGAAACTTATCGAATGTCTCAGCGCGGGCCTGCGGCAAATGAACAATCCAAGCGCGACCCGCGTATCCACGGATTAGATGGGCCAAAGAGAAGAGGAGATACGACATGGCTTCACTAAGCAAGATCATCATCATCGGCAACGTCGGGAGGGACCCGGAACTCAAGATGACCGCGAGCGGCAAGGCGGTCTGCGAGTTCTCGGTAGCAGTGAACAGGGGCAAGGGCGATCAGCAGGAGACGGATTGGTATCGGGTCTCGTGCTGGGGGACCCAGGCCGAGAACGCGCAGAACTACATCACAAAGGGACGGCTGATCTATATCGAGGGTCGCTTCCAACCGCGCGAGTGGACCACGCGCGAGGGCGAGCGGCGGCTGAGCCTGGAGATCAGCGCGAACGACTTCCGTCTGCTTGATAGGCGCGATCGCGACGAGCAAGCGGCTGACGCGCCGGTGACAACACCAGTGCCCGACGAGTCCAGGGCGTTCGACCCAGACGAGATCCCGTTCTGATGGATCAGTTCGAGAAGGTCATCGACAAGTACGGTCCAGCGTTCATGTCAAACATCGCTGCTCCGGTGTGGGAGGCAGCGGTGCGGCAGGTGCTCGTCGTCGGCGTGCTGTCGGCGGCCTGGGCTGTCGTGTTCCTCGTCGGCGCGGTCATCGCGTACCGAGCATCGCGTCACCTGTGGATGAAGCGCAGCGAGTTCTTGGGGCGTGATCGCCGAGGCGAAGGGCAGTACCACGATTCATCCGTCACTAGCGAAGACACGGACCTCGTCACGTGCGGCGCTGTCGTGCTCAGCGCGGCGCCGTTCGTCTTCGTGTTTCTAGCACTGATGTTCATCGCCCAGACCATTCAGTACACACTGAACCCCGTGTGGTACGCCATCCAGAACCTCGGGGGATTAGTCAAGTGAGGCACCGCTTGACCAACGAAAGGAGCTGGGCATGACCACGCAGCCGAATGGACCGCTCTGCTGTTTCCCGTCCTGCTTCGCCGCTGGTACACCGGCCGAGTTCGAGATCTACGGCGAGTCGCAGTTGCCAGACGACAACACGCAGGCGTGCGAGGCGCACGTCGGTACGCTGCTGGGCTCTTTCAAGGAACCGTCTCACCAGAACCGCAGTTGGACCGTGGTCGTTCACGCTCCCCAGAGTGACCCGACGAAGCGCAGCGGGACGGTCGGTACGGACCTCGGCATCACCCTCGGGGACGCATATCTCCGACCGAGGCGGGGCACGACGAGACGCCGTCGCCCAAAGTGGCTCACCAACTGGGCGCGCGTGGTAAGACTCGCGCTCGACCCCAAGGCCCGTCGGCGTTCCAATGGGGCGCGCAAGGCGTGGGTCGCTCGCAAGCGCAACGCCGAAGACAAGCGGATCGCGGAGAACATTGACCGCAACGAAAGCGCACGCCTCTTCAAATCGGACCCTACGCCGTGAGTACCCCGGTGATGCTTGCGTGCGGCGACGCTGCGTCAGCGACGCACGGCGGCACGCATGACGGACTGTTTCCGAACCACCCCTCCTGCGTCGTCCACGACGGCCGCGACGCCCAAGGACGACGGACCGGCTGTACGCCGGTCGCCACGCCGGACCTGACCGGCCGAGTGGCCCGATGCGATGACTATGGCCGTGGACCCTGGACCGGACGCTCGTGGGAGGGCCTAATGGGCGGCGCCGACAAGACCATGAGCGCGTGCAGCCGTCAGGGCTGCCTCTGCCAGGCGGCCTCGGCTCCTGGGCTCGCGTTCTTCGCCTATCGGGGTCCTGGGTCGGCCTACGCAGCCGAGCAATGTGGGGCGCCCGCTGAGCGGCGGACCCTGGCCGAGCGACGCCTTCTGGCCGAGGCGCTGTGTGCGTTCACGATCCATGCACATCGGGGCGGCGAGTCGTATGAGCGCAACATGCGCGATAGGCGCTATTGGACAACGTGGCCCGCACTCGTCCACAACTTCGTCCACCGCGGTCCCGCTGAGTTCGACCGCTTCTATTGCGGTTGTCGAGGGTGGGATTGATGAGCGGCGCCCGCCTTCCACCTCAGTTGCTAAGCACCATCCGTCGCTTCCTCGCTCGTCTTCTCTGCGAGTGGACGCGCCACCCCGCATACAACTTTGACCCGAGGCGGGAAACGGGACCCTACCGGTGTACGCGGTGCGGCGAGCCAGTCCCGTGACAGCCATCCTCCTTCGCCTCTACGCCGCCATCCGTTACCGCATGAGCGCGCCCTTCCGTGCCGAGGTCGATAGGGCGAGCGCTACGCACTATCCAGAAGGACCGCGTAAGCACTACCGCATCCGGCAGTCGTGGGGCGACCGCGTCTCGTGGCTCACGTACCCCGATAGCGTCACGGGCAACCAGGCCATCCCACCGATGCCGGGCGACTATCTGTTCGCGCCGCTTCGGAGCGGACGAACTGGCGTCTTCCGCTTCCGCACCGTCGAGCGCAAGGCCGACCCGCCTGACTATTTCTTTGCGGAGGTGGACGCGCTCGGCTACGACCTGGGGGACGGGCGCGTTGAGGTCCGTCGCGGCGACGAGGTCGTGCGCATCGACGCGATCGAGCCGGATACGCGCCGCGTAGTGTTCCTCGTATGACAGTTTCGCCTTGATGAGCCCGACGAAGATTGAGTGGGCGGACGAAACGTGGAACCCGCTCCGGGCCCGCCGACGCGACGGCACCGGGAAGGTCGGGTGGGCCT
>ERZ1292644.955-Hain-H14-01um-R2-955-length-16177-cov-5_pt1 | contig 16177 bp, 41 predicted proteins | sample MGYA00564402_ERZ1292644 | MGnify/ENA primary metagenome ERZ1292644 (study PRJEB36523, sample SAMEA6512644) | groundwater metagenome | collected 2019-01-09 | study: AquaDiva: Metagenomics assemblies of 32 groundwater samples
ACCACCAGTCATTGAAACGCTACAGTAATTTACTGTGTAGATTATTTGCTTTTTCTTTTTGCTCTTTTCTTCTTTGTTCCATTTGGCGCAGATTTCATCCGCCATTGCTTGTGTCTTAAATATCGCTATTCCGCTGTTGGTTTCACCGATTTCTTTGCCGTTAAAGACACCATAACCGAAAATTGGACCAACAGAAAGTTCTTTGAACTTGTAGAACAGTGTGTGAACACAAGTTACTAGTGTAGCCAATGCCCGTTCACTGTTGGCACAATTTAAGAATTTCCGTTCTTCACTATCTCTGCTGAATAAATCATTCCAAGCAATTACGCCACTACACTTGTAGAGCAATTTTAATGCTTCTTTTGGATCTTGCAAATTGCTGCTGTCCGATGTTGATCTGCTTCGAGCATCATCTTTGATGTCTTCCCACAGCTTAATCAGTTTGCCAATCGGGTCTTTACCGATTTTGAAGTCATGCCCTTTGGCGAGTGTAGCAGCTTCCCATAGGTCTTCAACTTCGCAGTAATGATCCTCACGACATGCTTCTTGCAGGATTTCTCTGATACGACTGATGTTGGCACAACATGATGGAAGAGATTCACCTTCTTTGTTGAGAAGATCACCCCATTCAGCATCTGTAAAAGGCAGTTTCACTAATCCGATCTTACCTTTGGTGTTATAACACCCTTGAACTTCGATACCTTTTTGTTGATATCGATATTCCAGATCTTCTTTTTCATCATCGTTCAAGCGAAGCCGAATAAGACGCTTTGTCTCTTTTAGACGTTCAACCTTTATTTTCTCAGGAGTCCAGCTTGCACCCCATGTGTGCAAATTATGTTCGCACTGATTGTCAACTTGTGTACGCAATTCTTGAGCAGTCACAGTGTTGTTACCACGTGCCGCTTTCTTTGCAACCAGTTTGTCTGCCCAATCAGTTTTCATTGGTTTCCTTTTTTGCAAGCTGTCGCTTTTGCCACCATGAAAGTTCAGCATTTGGATCTTGTGGTGGTGCTACGTATTCATCTTGTTGCTTCTTGCGTCGTGCGTCGTATTCTTTGAGCCAAAGAGTTAGTTCTTCGTCGTTGTTCCATTTCTCTTCTGCTGCTTTGAGCCAATCAAACAACTCTTGGTTTTCTGTTAATTTGCCATCCATGCTGATTAAAGGACAATCTTCAAGAAATTTTCTTGGCATTGCAGTTCCACAAGGTGGACCTACTTCAAAATCTAATTCGCTTGATAGGTATTCTGTTCCAAATTTCTCTCGAATACCAATATAAGACTTGTCCTGACCACCAATGTATACTCCGTACACGAAGTTACGAGCGAAGATTCGGTATAATCCTCCCTCTTTCAATTCATTTAGTGGTATGCGTTCAACTTGCATATTGAATTAAACCCCATTTGATGGTTACGTTATCTTTACCGTAAGCGTTTTGGACCCAAGCAATATCATTTTCGTACTGCTTGATGAAGTTAGCTAATTCTTCGGCGATTAACACTGCATCAACAGCAACAATTCTTTCATCTCTGGCATTCATGCCAAATTCACGACCAGATTCTTTCAGGTTCCCAATTAGCAAATCTGTGTTTTTAATTAATGGTTCATAATTAGTACCAATTGGTGCTAACTTGGTTGACTCATAGATTTCGCCAGTATTCACTGTCGATTCAAAAGCCATGTAAGTTACATCGCCTATTGGAGAAGCACACCTTGAGCAAAATTTTACTGCTTTGTCATAAATGTTGTCGCTGCGCATCGCACATTTAACATTAGTGCAAGATCGACGTTGACGAGCAACCTCTTTTTCAGAGTTCTTAGCTTCGATGTATGGTCCCAAATAGGAATTGTAATCCACTCCCATGACTATACCCTCTCGTAATTTTTAATGACTTTTTGCAATGCTTCCACGCTTTGTTGGCACGTATCAATACTTAGGTGATAGCTTAGAGCATCAATTCCTGTCTTGCCATAATCTAACTCATCGCCAAGATTAGCGATATTAACCAGTTTATCAAGTGCCCTGCCAATGGAAATCTCACCACTGTTTTCAATCGTTTCGCTCATTTTTTCAATGAGTGTGTTTGAATCAGTTTCAAGTGTAATAAGTGCCAATAACTTTGTCACTAATTTATATGTGTTGTTGTGAGGTTGATGAAATGCATTGACCTTGCAAAGATCAAGCATTTGTGAGCTATTGTATCGTTCGGTCATTTTAAATTCCATTTGGGATTAGCAAGCCAAAAATCATTTGGAACCTCTGCGCAATATTCGCTCTGCTTGTATGCACTTACTGGAATGTAAGTGGTCTTCATGCTTACGCTAGTTACAGGCATTGGTGCATACATGTGCGTTGCCTTGACTTCGCGAACAATGACATGTGTCTTGTAAACGCTGCAACCACTTAGCAACACAACTAACAACATTAGTTTACGCATTGGATTCCTTCCCAATTATTGTAGCTAAATTTAAGCACCACAACAAAGACTAAATTAAAAAAGGGACTGGCATTACACCAGTCCCTTTCTCGTATTTGATACTACCTTACTTCGCCTTCATCGATTCAGCACGATAGTTCGGTTCACGCATCCACTTCTTGCAAGTTTGCTCAGCGTGGCTTGGACCACCAGAGCAATTCTTCGTGGCTACCAGAACATCGCTATCTGCACCAACCATGAACAGCTTGGCTTCGCCACCAATGTAGCTTGCTCGCCACTGCTTATCGTCGCTATTGAATACCTTCGGAATCGCAGTGGTAGGAGTCGGGATCGATGGTGCTAGTGCAGGAGCAGGAGTTGCGGCAGCAGCTTCCAACGACTTCACAGCATCATTCAATTCGCCCTTCCACACGATTTGAGACATCAAGAAGGTAGGACGTACCACATCGAGCAAAGCCTTCAGCTTGATCGGCTCACAGTTAGCGTGAGTGACTGCACGATCAAGGAAGCCTTCATTCAGCGTGACAGCATTCACCTTTTCCAACAGAACCGCTCGCTCGTTGGGGCTGAATTCATCAAGCACCAACTTCAAAAGCTTGTCCACGATCTTCTTGGTATCGGCATCATCACGCAACTTGGTGATGTTGGCGAAACGAAGTTCCGTCGTTTCGGTGAATTCCTTCTCTCGAATCGCTTCGGCTTCATCTTCGCTGAACCCAGCCGACATAAGAGCGTCGATGACCGTCCCAGGTTCGCCGTTGTCGCCAACAGGAAGTTCAAAGCGGAGAGATTCACGAGCTTGGAGAATTGCTTGACCGTTTTCGGTCTGAACGCGAGGATTGTCAGTACGATGACCCTCTTCGCACCAAATGTTGAGCAACTTATCCTTCAAAACTGGAAGAATCGTGCCCTTGGAGCTTTCTTGATGACCTTTCGCCATCTTCATGGCAGCATCAGCCATACAGAAACGATTGAACGTAAGTGCCTCTTGTTCCGTCAGTTCGATCAAATCCCGCTGCTTCTTCTTAGCGCCTGGCTTCTTTGGCGCGAGTGGAGTCGCGTCTTTGAGCAGGCTTTCGAGTGGATCAACAGCTTTGGGCTTACGAGGAGACTTGGTAGCAGTAGCCATTTGACTTATCCCTTTATGACGTAAGCGTTTACCTTTATCCAGGAAGTCTGGCGTTATCGGTTAGCTTAACGACACAATCAGTATAGCAACAGCTTCTAGCCAACACAAACAAAATTGTTAATTTCTTTTGCCACTTTTTTAGCTTCACCTTCGACCAGTACACGCATACGCCATTCGAGCAATGCATTTAATTCAGCAGCAGTACGCCACTGGCTATAACCAGCCAGTGCAAAGATTTCATGTGGCGTATTGTCGATGCCGTAGCCTTTTATAGCTAATGACCAATCTTCCCACACTGCTTTGACTTTAACTGGACAAGGAAGCGTAAAATGATCTGGATGATTGTTGTCGCACAGAGTGCTTTTGTCGTTGGCGGTCCACGGCACAATTAAAAACAGATCTTCTTTTTGTGCAACTACTGCCCATAACGACCAAGGACAATCGTCTTTCTCGAAATCATAAAAAGTAGCAGTTTCAGTCCACCAATATTCATTGGTTTGAAAATTAACCAATGCTTGACGAGCATCCATCTCAAATGCCAAGACTTCAGTTTCAAGAATGTCGCCGACAGCAATGGGTCGCATTATTCCTCTTCTTCCTCTTCTTCTTCAGAAGAACAACTTTCTAAACAATAGCCGCTTTCATCTACTTCATCATATTCCACTACATCATCGCAACCCTCACAAACAATTAAACCATTTGATCCCAAATAATCAGCAAATGATGAGTATTGCTTCTTTTCTTCAGGAGCAAGTTTTTCAAATTCTTCGCCCGCTTCTTTGTGTTTCATTTGTTCTCCCCTTACTTAACGGTGAGTTTTTAGATCTGTCCGGATTTAGACCGAAATAGTTTTAGGCTTTTTATATTTTTCCCATTTCGCCCATATATCAAGTGATTTAGGCGTGTCAGCAATAATGTCATTTGAGAATACAAGCTTTGTAGACCATGATTCGTAAAATCCTGATGTTGTCTCTTTGCTGGCATCAACAACATAAATGTGATATGGATTAAACAGGAATAAGCATTGTTCTGCTTTGAGCCAGTGTTCTTGATCTTTGCCGTGAGGACAACCATCATCAAGCCAATACTGATATGCTAATTTGGCAATGAGACTTCGACACTCTTCATGTGTTGGAATCCCCTTGATATCAAACTTAAGTGGTCCAGTCACATAGCCTTTTGGCAATTCATCGAGCAAGATCATTTTATTCCTTAATTAGGTATCCGCTGTCTATTTTGTGTGTTTTGGCTTTGAGAAGCTTAGCAAGCATCTTTAATCTTGCGTCATACATCATATGACACAACATGAAATTCTCTTTTTTCTTAATGCCAGCAATGAGCATTTTCGTTTCACAAAATTTGTGATCTTCCCAATTAGTGCAGTATTGATAGTACTGGTTAACACCGAATAACTCATACACTAGAACATCAGGAAATCCTGGTACGCTCATATCGTGAAATTGCGGCTCAATCAAATCGCTTTCTGAACATTGATAGATTACTGAATCAACGTCTCGTTGATTTGCCGTTCCGCAATAATCACATATCCATTCTGAAGAACCAGTGAGTTCGGGCGCAAGTGGTTTGCCAGTACGAACATGGAATCTTGGTTCTAGTGTGTAAATTAACATTTTTTCTCAGCTATCATGTTCATGAATTTTGAAATCAAAGATACGTTCATCAACATTACAACAGTATCCCTTGCGTGACGAGCTTCAGTACGTCCGTCTAAGTATCCTGGTCGCATTTCTTGTAATCTAACTATGTCAGCATTGATTTCATGAACCCAAGCTGCTTTAGCATCTTCTGAAATTGATGTCGATGGCAACTTGGTTAAAATCGCATTGTCTGCTTCAATGCCAAGATCAATAGTAGTCAAGTCAATTTTTTTAGTATTTTGAATTAACATTTTTATCCTATTTTAGATCTGCCAATTTGACACGCGGAACGTAAAAGTACCATAAAGAAAATTTTGATATCTTTTTCAGACCAATCTTTTCTCGAATCAAGTGTGATTGCTGCAACATCACCAAGACTTTCTAGCATTCTGTTCGCACCATGATCGATTCCATCAATGGAATGGAATTCCCTCATTACGGCAACGCCGCGTACAGCAGTATCTGTCATATAATTCTCCATATCTTTTGTAGATTAATATCATCCAAACATGTTAGGAAATTCAACACCTTCAGCTTCGCCATAAGCATTTTCGATATTATCAATCAACGCTTGCATTTCTTCTTTTTGATCATCAGTAAACTTCACTTCGGATTCTTCGTCATCCATTGCATCTTGGATCATTTCGACAGCAGTTTGTAGCTCACTAACAGCATTGTCTCTGCGATCTGGACGACTGGTTATTTTCTCAGAAGGAATGAACACTGTTGCAATATTGCCAATGAATTCTGGAACATCCGGTCTTTCGATAGAATCTAATGTATCAATGGCAGATTGAAGATCTTCGCCTTTCTGACCGCTTTGAAGATTCTCAGGCATGCTATCAAACCATTCTTGTAGTCCATCACGTAAATCTTCAAATTCAGTAAAAGCGTCATCGATCAATGATTCTACGTCAGTGGTGAATTTAGCTGAACGAAGATCATTGAACTCTTCAACTGTTGGGAGGTCAGCTTTGACCTTAAACTTCTCCCATTCGCCTTTATTTCGAGGCATACGCTCTAATCGGTCGCCCAAAACGGCAGGAGCATGAACGCCATATCTCTTCTTTAAGGCGGTTCCAGTGATAATTTCGTCAATCATCTTCTTACTCTGGTAAGGCTTACGTTTATCTTATTATAGCATAGACAAAATTTCCAACCCCATAAAAGTTCATATTACTTCGACGTTCTTACAATCATCAAACAAATGCCAATTATATCGGTGTCTCCACGAGCCGCAGCCTTTCTTTATTACCTCTATTTTACCATGTTTGGCAAGACCGATGACCGTTTCAAACACGCAAGCTTCCCAATTTACTCCGCATATTCTCACAGGCATGGAATATTCGTTTTTAACGATACAATCGATAACCGCAGCACTGCCATTGTCTGTTTTTTTAGTAATGTGGTGAAAATGTTCGTAGTGCTGAATGCTTTCTAACAGCCATGAATGAGTAGGAAAATATTCGTATCCATTGTCGAATTCAACTAAGATGATTGGTTGCTGTCTAGATTTGGCGAGTCTTATTTCTCTTTGAACAGTAGTCCGAATACGCTTAAGATTGGAAGCGTCGAAACAAGGTTGAAGATCAATTAATACCAGTGTCATGGAATGACTAGTTCTATTCGTTGGCGTTGAGTTACAGAGAAAAATTCAATTTTAGATGCCTCGCCATCGTATTGCTCTAGTATAATGGCTGGACCTTTTTCAATCACTGTAGCTGCATGATCTGCCACAACAGTAACGGGAAAGATGCTGGGGTTATCTCCGTTGCTCCAAGTTACGTGCATATCTGCATCAAATGTGTACATTACAACAGCTTCCTTAGTGCATCTTCCCAGATGTTTGTTCTTGGGTCTGCATATGAATTTGGATCATTGGTTCGCATATCTTTGTCGTATTTTACTGGCAGACCGTAGAACTCCCACTCAACTTCAATGTCGTCTTTCCCCAATAGCTCTGCACGTAGATGATCTACCATCAACATTTGACTGGTATGAACGTTCTGTTGGGTTTTAATCATGTGTGCAGCGTAGCTTGCTACCATTGCATCAGGTAGAGCGATTCCTTTTTCATCAAGCTTGACTTTCATTTTTTCCTCGCTTCACCAGCTAATTTGTCACATCTGTTATTCAACGCATTGTTAGCATGACCTTTGACTTTACAAAAGGTAACGTTATGTTTCTTAGATAACGTTAGCAACTCTTCCCAAAGGTCTTTGTTCTCAACAGGTTGCTTCTTGCTGTTGATCCAACCATTCTTTTGCCACTTCACATACCATTTATCTCGAAAACAATTAACAAGGTATGCACTGTCACTATACAACTCAACTTCACATGAAAGTTCCAGTGACTTCAACCCTTCAATAGCCGCAAGCATTTCGGCTCTATTGTTCGTCGTATTAGCTATCTTACCACTTAATTCTTGTATGGTTTCATCAGGATGCGTAATAACACATGCCCAACCACCGTCGCCTTGTCCTGGCTGATGCTCTCCATCGCCTTTGTTCCAGCAACTGCCGTCTGTGTAAATAACTGTTTTATTCATAGTGTCCAAAAGATACCATAAATGTCATTTACGTGTAAAGAGCAGGATTACTGCGCTCTCCGGATTGTTGTTGCTGTTATTGTAGCATGTTTCAAGTGTAAACTATGTGTTGCACGAAGAGATTTTTCTTCGCGATTGAATTTCCTCTTGGGTACAGGAACGCCTTCAACCGAAACAATTGGCGTAATGGATAAATCGTTGTCTGCTAACAGCTTGACTTTTGCTGCTTCAAGATTTGGGCAATCCATTTCTTGTGACGCATCTACAGTGACGCCACTACAAGCCATGTATTGGTATTTGACTAGCATTGATGCTCCGGTTTAGTTGCTATTAGTATAGCAACAACATCAAATAGCAACAATCAATAAATTATTTGTTTCTTCATCTCTTTGGAGTACCCATTCAACACAACGATCTCTAGGCGTACAAGACCAGTGTGACCCAACCAAGAAGTCTTCTGGATAATCTTTCATTGGTTTTGCACTATCAGCAGCAACAATTGTGTATGGTTTTCGAGGCGCATCCCCATCAGTCCAAACATACCTAACTACATAAGCATTGTCTGGACCATTGTTGTCGTAAGAACATGTGCCAATGACAAATCCAGTATAGGATGACCCGTATGAACTGAATTCTATTAGTGTGCCTCGTTTGTGCATCTATTATAAACCCCCAGAGTTTTTAATGACACGACGACCACTTGTAGAAATCCTGCATTTGATCGGGAGATCATCTTTAGTCTTTGTTGGCACTTCTTCATCAGCCGATTTCTGTCTGTACTGCATCTCTCGTTCATTATCGATTGCAATTTCACCTTCCAGTTTCTCAACTAATTTTTCCAAGTCATACGTTCCAAGAAAACCAACACAACCAATACTGCCAGGGCGACCAAGAGATCGATATAAACGCTTTACTTTAATGATTAGTTCGTCTCTCACACTTATACCCCTTCAGCAAAGTGTTAAATGGACCGGCTGGGACTCGCACCCAGGATCACCACGTTATGAGCATGGAGCTTTGGCTACTAAGCTAACGGTCCATTTCACATTGTAACCAATCGAGCAACTCCACAACATCCCGTCATATCCGAAACCGGATCAGGGTTGATAGTTACTTCATCGTCGCCCTGTTTTTATCCAATGTGAAAATTTTAAGTTAATGTCTTTTTTTTGTTTAAGGCACAATCGGGCGGCTAACCCTCTTCATACCTAAAACATCAATGTCAATATATTTTTATATAATATTTTTATTTACAGATCAAAACACCGTTGTACACCGCTGTAAGACCTGCTGCCTAAACCAGATTCCATGTCTGTGTGGGCTGATCCCACAACCCTTACTGGTCGGGTATAACCTGCTCCCTAATGATTGCATATTAGGGTTTGCGTTTGGCACCGATCTAGCTAGCCAAGCTAGGCAATCCTCATCACTGTATTTTCTCCTATTAAGCCAAGATCAACTTTGGTTCAGGAGGTAGCCAAAGTTGAGTGTCGTCTGCCCAAGCACAGTTCAAAAACTTTCGCTTTCGAGTAAATCCCACAACAAGTTTGATCAAGTTGTTCAGTTTGGAACTTGCGTCCAAGCCAAATTCTTTAACCTGCTTGCGGAATAAATCTCTGCCTGTGGCGTTCAACAAGTTTTCAGTGAACCGAGACAAGTACGACTTTACCGTATTTGTCTTTTCCAAGGATATTTCAAGGAAATTCCTTAATTGAGACAGACTGCCGATTGATACTGTACGAGCGTATCGATCTGCTGTCGCAAGTGCCTCTTTCTCATCAAACAACTTGTATCGTCCATCAAACACAGTTGTTCGATCCCACCACTTAACTTCGTACTTGATTGGGTCAGGCACCCAAATGTTGTTTACCCTAGCCCATTCAAGGGACTCTGAATGTCCACTACCAAGCTTAGATAGGTGGAAATAACGACCAATCTTCTTGATGAACTCCCCAAGCTTACCCAAACCAAGACGCAGGCGTGATTCGCTCACTCCCCCACAGGAGTTGTCTCCATTGTCGTCCGGCTCTTCAAACTGATTCACTGAGTGATACGGTTCACACATGGTTCGTTCTCCTTCATGTACAGTATAGCATGATTTAGTCCTTAATCAATCGCGCACTTCTTAAACCACACTTTAGCGTTTTCTTTATGCACAGAAATCTGCTCAAGCGGAATAACGATTTCCTTTAACCTACTTCCATAACCAATGATATTACTAGAAAAGATCTCCATTCCTTGCAATCCGTTCCTGTAGGGTTGTTTGAGTATCGCTTTCTTTGCTTCTTTGGTTATGGAAATCTCGCCAACTTTGATGCCTTCAATGAATGTGCCAAATCCGTGTTGTGCTATTCGTTGAGGAATCAGCACTTTAACGCGAATATGTTTAGCATCTTCTAGTGTGATTTTCAACACTGGAGGATTAATGTCAGTTTTCTCATCCGGCATGATAGGTTCACTTTTTGTATTTTCTGCCTTTACCTTTGTTCAACGCTCTATAGTTTGGTGATAGCGAATGGCAATTGGGGCAAACAAGTCTAAGATTTTTTTCTTTATTGTTTTTCCAGTTGCCATCACGATGATCTACCTCTAACGGTATGTTTTTAGTAATTGAATGGATCTCAGACCAACCACATTCGCAACATTTATTTTCGTATTTTTCAAATAAGTATCGTCTAATGTATTGTGAAATAACACCACAATTACCGCCGTTCTCTAAATTTTTTTTCCAGCGTTTAATATATTTGATGTAAAGTTTATTGTCTGTATGAAAACCAGCACATCGTATTGTACAGAATTTACGCCATTTTATATTGTAAGATGGCGTAAATTCTGTTTCGCACCATTCGCAAATAAGTTTTACATCTTGTGTTCTTGCTTTATTGGAACATGCGTGATCGCAAAACAAAGCTTTATTTCTTTTTTGTGCATATCTTACCGAAGCAGCATCCTTCGTTACTGTTTCTCCACAGCAATTACAAATTACTTTTACTTGTTTTTGGCTCATCCTTCTCCTTAGCAAACTGATGATACTATAACATAGTCGCTTCAGGAAAATAATAGTGGCTAGTTGTTTCAATTTTTTGCATTATTCTTCTCTCAAGTCTTTTTTACACTTGTCACAATAGTGAAATTCGCTCAGTAGAGCGACTGCAAGTATCAATGTTCCAAAAGCAATGGTTTTACCAAGTGGAGCAACGCTCTCGAAACATTTCTTGCAATATCTGCCATCTTGGTATTTGAAAGCTACAACTTTTGAAGCCTCTTGTTCTGTCATGTTACCCACATGATAAGTTTATAAATGCCAAAAATTATTGCCGCCAGTATAGCAAAAGGAATAGACGCTTTTATTAATTCTACGAATGCTTTCCTTAATTCCTTAGCATCTTTTTGGCTCTTAGCTTGCAATTTTGATATTCGAGCATTCTGTTTTTTATTAGTTTGTTGAAACCATGTTTTGCCTTTACCTTTCATCATCTCACCTTATATTCGAGGCGGTTCCCGTTTTCGTCCTTGTTCAAAACTGTGAAGTTATCTGAGATCTCAATCGCCAAATCATTGACACATATGTCATAATCTGTAAATTGCTTACGACCTTGTTCATCATCATGGTAAATACGGAAGAAGTATCCTGTTTTTGCAGGATCGTAAAGCAGGAATCCCCGTTTGCCTTTTGCTGGTTCTGTCATTTATTCCCCAAAATGATGGCAACTTTCGTGTACCTGTGGTGGCTTTCGTTTTTTATTATCCTCGGCAAGATGCTTTTCACACTCAGCCGCTGTAGGGATGGTGATGTTTTCCATCGTAGTGTAGAACGCTCCACACGAACGATTGGCGCAACCGCACACAATGGTTCGTGTAGGATGCTTATAGCATAAATTCTTGAATACTTCAGGCTGGTTGTGGATTAGCTTGTTTTCTAAACCTGTATGCAAGTGATGCAGTTGCTAGGGAGAGAGCAATACCGACTACCACAAGTTTGCTATCGGGTTCAGGTGCAACCCACTCCCATCCGTCCCATATCCATCCTGGTTGTGGTGGTTCGCCTTTTGGCTCAACCCATTCATACCCGTCCCAACCCCATCCAGGATGAGGCGGTTCACCTTTTGGCTTTTTTGGAGGAACCATGTCAGCACTAATTGGTGCTAAGGAACACAAAATGAATATTATGGCTAAGAAACTTTTCATTTAAAACATGCCCTTAATTGGATTGCCATCGGTTGCAATTTCCCACATTTGCATTGTGCCGGTTTTGAGTTCATCGAATTCTTCGTCGCTCATGTGCGGACACATGCGACGAGCTTGACGCATGGCTAGGTACAGCGCATCTCCACTATAAGTGTTTTGCAACACGCTATAAAGCATTGTAATCACTAAGTAAAGCTGCTTCTTTGCGTCTTCGTAGGATAATAGCTCGATCTCCGTTGAGAGGGCTGCAACAACCTGAGCCGAACGCGGGGCTAAGTTCCCAACCCGGTTGGGTGACAATTTCGCAAGCGATTCCACACTCATATTGTCCTGCCTGATCTTGTTGAAGATGTTTGCATTGATGCTTATCGGCGTCCCAAACACCGAAACCACATGGTGCTTGCTTACAACAATAACCACTGCGTATACATTGACTGGCTGGACGCCCACGGTCATCAATGTAGAGTGGTAAAGTCTTCATGCAACAGCATTATAGCATCAAGGCTTAGCCATGACAAATACGGAGTAGAAAACAACACCTAAAACGCCTAATCCAAGTGTCACATCTCTTATTATCAGGAATAGACTGTCGTCTTTTGGCTTTTCAGGAGGTATGTAATACATCCAGTCCATCAGATTTCTCCATGATAGATCACGTAATACTTTGCAAGTAGCATCAAGGCTTCAACGTTTCCAAAAATAACCGGGTTGGTTGGGCAAATCGATGGTCCTAAAAATTAGGTGTTCATCAGTACCAACTTGGAACACTACATATTCACCACACTGAGATACATCCATAAATCTTTTCAAGTCTGGCAAACATGGAGCGGTTGCAAATCTTTCGGTGAGGCTATCTGCCGTCTCCAATTCGGTTACATAACTACCATTAATCATTATTAAAAAAGCTCTCATCAGATCGCTCCATGATCTAGTAGTATTTTGCAAGGATCACAAACATTGGGAGGACAATGTATATGACTTTCTGGCAGCGTGCAAAGATGTTCGCCACATTGTTTGCAGTAGTAGTACATTGGTGAACCAGCAAACAAGCTAGAGTTGTCGATTTGTTTGCCTACGTTTCTTTCTTTTCTTTCAAAGTAGTTCTTTTTAGCTAGTTCGACATCAAATTGGTATGTTATTGACATTGTTATTCTCCATTACCTTCGTCTCACGTAACGATTGTTTCTTGCTTCTTTCCTGGTCTTAGCGCGTTCTTTGCGAATGTGTTCGCCTTCAGTCTTGTTGGGAATGTGTTCACGAGTACTGAGTTCAGCACGAATCTCTTCCTCAGTGTATTCTTTTTCCCATTCCCATCCCCACGAATAATTGTATGTTTCGCGAAGCATCTGGAGAAGTTTGCGAGTATGAATGGTTTTAAGTTTTTCTATTCTATCCATTGGACAATACCAAGAACAATAACGGTGACAACAATCAACGCAATTGCAACCCATCTTGTTGATGGAAACGGACGTTCCATACGTTTAATTTCTTTTTTCAATCGTTTGAAATCATTCATAAAATTTCCTATCCAGCCATCCCGTCTTTTATGTTGACGGTAATTTTGTTAGCCCTAATAATATGTCGAATTTGGCACCAATCTGATTGTATTGGGTCATCGCCATATTTTTCGCGATACGCCGCTAAAGCGGCTTTTTCGTATTTTTCAATAACCACACACGCTAGTCGAAATTCTTCTAGTTCTTCAGGAGTGACAATCATAACAACATCTGTTATGTTGCATGCTACATCTTGTCTTTGTTTGATTTTTTCAATTTCCATGTTTAATCTTCATCGATAATTCTGGGGATTCTTCTGATTGCATATCCGCATCGTTGGCATTCATCGTTGCCCCATTGGGTTAGTTTCATTTTGCAACCAAATAAGAAACAAATAATTCTCGCAATCATCTTGCTCCTAACCTTGAACGCCTAACGGTCCATCATTTTTAAGCCAAGCAACTGCTGTTGTGTAATAACTTTGAATTTTCAACTCGAAAAACAAGTAATAAACAGCAAAACAAAGAATAGCCAATCCAGCACAAATACCTAGTACATATGGTGTGTACAGTGGATCTTTATATGGTTCCTGTTGTGTAATTGTACCTTCTTGTTTAACAATCACACGTCCATCGGGAAATATATGGATCTCTTGCATTTCAACCTATGGGTTGTACTGAGGGTTGTACGTATACTCTTGACCAATTTCTTCACTCATTAGACGAGAAACACGTAATGAATCGAGTGGTGTTCTGCCGTTTGTGTAATAAAGAATACCTTCTGCTAAGATGCATGCTCCACTTGAATCAATTTTTCTTATTACTATGATTGCGTCAGAAACATATCTAAGCCGATAGGTTTTCCCTACCTCAAGTGGCGCAGTTCTGTGTGTGCCTAAACCAATTGACATGGGAACCCCTACTTGTCGGTGTATTTTTCAATGAACTTTTCTGCAAAACTGCCAGTGAGTATAACGTTCTGTTGGTTTGGATATGTGGTTAAAGAAACAGTCCATTCACAGCGTTGATGTGCCGGGCTGAAATCGTTAGCTGGAACATCAGTGATTTTTGATGTTATTTTACAGTTTCCAACTGACATCAGATTAACGTAATCACCTTTGTCGTTGATTCGGAAAAGCGGAGTGAAATTTTTCATGTTGTTCTCGTAGGTTATTCGATTGAGTCTCTTGCAATTTTAGCTTTTGTCAATTTAGCGTTAGATACTTCATTATAACAATCTTCACACAATGCGCCGTAAGTGTCGTTCTTACGTGGTCCAGTGCATTTGCCACAAATAAGGACAATTCCAGGCTCCATCGGGAATGGAGGCTCATCCTCTTCTTCATCGGTCATTTTTTCTCCGATGGATATCGCTTGCCAATTTGGATAACTGTACCATCTTTTCTAAATTCGTGCCACTGCACCATATGTTGGTCAAGCAATTTCAAAAAGTGATACAGGCTATTGGCTCTATCAACAGGATAACCACGAGAGCATTCTTTTTGATCCTTCTTGAGAAAGCACGGAAACCAATACCTGTGAGTCTCTTCGATGCATTCGCCTTGAAGGTTATTGATAAACTGGACGAACACTTCAACTGCTTTACCAGCTTTTAGCTGTTCTTCCAGCGCCGGATGCATGAATTGTGTAGCCATATGTCCATTATAGCATAAAAACAACGGTGCCGGGTTTCAGATCCGTTGTTATCTCAATGTTTCGTTGCCTGTCTCATCTTAAGTGCAATAAACGCAAATATCAAAAGCGTTATGATGGAGAAGGCAATACAATCAACCCACATATTCGGCTTCCGCTTCAAGCCAAAATTGAACGCCATCACCTTCTGGTCTGCCAGCAGCTTCCCACTTTTCGTAAGCAAGTTGGCGAATCATGTCGTTTTTGATATCTTCGATTTCAATTGAATCTATCAAAAGTTGATCAAGTGCGCTTACAAAAGCTTTGTCAATTTTTTCTTCCATTAGATCGCATTTTTGATCCCATGTTCTTTCAACATCTTCATCTACTAGCTTGGTGCCTTTTGGCACAGTAGCAAGTTTGCGGAATCGATCTATTAGCCACGATGATTTCTTTTTGCCTTCGTCTAAGTGTTGTTGTACTGCCATTTTTAAGCACCAATTTATAAAGAAACCTTCATAGGCACTCGCATACCTATGAAGGGTGCCCTGGTTTAGGGCGGGGTAGGTTGATAAAAAGAACGCAATTTTTATTACGAAAAAATAAAATGCTGTCGGCGTTCTTAAGATTACTATAACAAGATTTTCTGTACAAAACTAGTCTTTTTTCGGAACAGGAGTAGGATTTATACCACCCATTTGCCGTCTGCCTTCTTTTAATGTAATCAACATCGATTCTAACTGCGCAATCATTATGTCAGTTTCTTCGGCGTTTGAAAGTGTTACTGTTGATTCTGAAGAAGGAAATTTCACAGCTATACTTTTGATAGTGCCATTTTCTGCATTAAGATTAACGTTTCCGTTAAATTTCTTTGGTCGGTTTTCGCATCCACTAATGGTTGTTATCACCCATAATGCCATACAAAGTGACATTGTGATATAAAAACAATGATTTTGTTTCATATTCTATCCTTAGACTGCTACTTCAAACTTCTTTTTCAAAGCTTGATATTTTTCTAATTCAATTGCTTCGTATTCTTGTTGTTTCTTCAAACGATCCGCTTCAAGTGCAACTAATTCATCAGCGAA
>ERZ1292644.956-Hain-H14-01um-R2-956-length-16171-cov-8_pt1 | contig 16171 bp, 31 predicted proteins | sample MGYA00564402_ERZ1292644 | MGnify/ENA primary metagenome ERZ1292644 (study PRJEB36523, sample SAMEA6512644) | groundwater metagenome | collected 2019-01-09 | study: AquaDiva: Metagenomics assemblies of 32 groundwater samples
CCCCCCGAGACTGATCCCGATAGCTATTAAATTAGGGGTTCGATATTAATCAGATACCCTGTGGTCTTTATATTTGCCGTTACCGATACCGAAGTGTGCGCGTATCTCCGCTTTGACCTGTTCGAGTTCGGCATCAGGGAGATCGGGCTCGTACACAAAGTCGTCTTTGCTTGGCCGCATAGGGAACTTATCCGACGCTGCCTCTAAAAAGTCCTCGTTATGCCATCCCCCGTCAACACCTAACTGATACACCCAACCCCGGGTTTCTTCGTTCCACCGGACCCCGCTGCGTACCTGCCGTAGCTCTCGGGCCTTGACAGCACTAGCGACCGGTATACTGATGCCGACCACAGTACTGCCGACAGTAAAACGCGCAGGCGGTGCGGGCGTGATCAGGTTGTATATCCAGCGCAGCATGGGGTTTTCTTCGGGCGCCCCTCCCGGTGAGCAGACACCGTATCGCTACCCGCTAGACTTTACCGCAACCGCCCCCATAATCTTCGTGGGAGCCATAGAATCGCGCTTTGGATGGCGTCCAATGCCGTTGATACGACAACAACAACGCCATTCCATGCCCACACCGCCGGGGGCCAGTCCACCCACGCAGCCCAGGATGCCGCCGCAACGGCAAGCATAAGCACGGGCAATTCAATTGAGTTTATGGTTTCCGTGCCCATTCTCTTTCTTTTCGAGACGCGGCAGGAGCGACTTGAACGCCCTTGCACACCAATGCCCGTTGTGTACCGCGCCCATGCACATGACAGACCAAGACCATCCTTAGTATACCATAATGCGTCAACTTGGGCTAGCCCTCCCCTAAGACGGGCTCGGCTGCCGTCGAATGCACACGTTCAGGCTGAGCATGAAGCCGTGGTACACCGTGCCAGCGATCTCCAGGTTGCTTACCAGCCCCTCGTCACTGTGCGGTGTGCTCTGGCCACCTTCGACCGTCACCTGATAGCCCCCGTTCGCGCCCGTCGGTTCGGCCAGCGAGATATTCGCCGCCGTAATGTAGTGCGCCCGCATCCGCTCAAGCAGTTGCGTAGCGGCAACGGCGCGTAGGCCGATCAATTGCTGGCCCAGAGGAAGGACGTAGGCGAGGATAAAGAAGGTCCGCTTGTCTTCCCACCAGCCATGCCCCTTATTATTCCAGCGCCCTGGCCCTGGCCAGGTGATGACGTAGGGAAGCTGGCCGTCCTGCACAGACGCGAGATAGCCGGCCATGTCGGGTGCCAGTGTGATACCAGAGATTGAACGATTTTCTGCCTGGATGAGCGCCACGGCATACTCAATACCAACGGCCATGGGAAGGCTCCTCCTTAAGTTGCGTGTCTGGAATGCAGGATATCCCGCCCTGTTTATAGCCGGTGTATACCCAGCAGGTTACATTGTACTCGTCATCATGAAAACGATGAACAGATCCTTCCGTGCCAACGGTAAACGCTGGCGCAGAGGGTGATGGCGTCGGAGGTTGCCCACCACACGCCACGAACCATACGACAACCGTAAGGATAAGTATTTTCCTGATGTCAACGGCCATGGGCTACCTCCAGTAGTCAGGGTAGTCGCGTCGCACGACCAGCGATGTCAGCACATACTGCGCGTCGTGGATGGCGTCTCTGAATTTCTGAACCTCAGTTACGGGCAGGCTATCGGGGATACTCTTAAATGCTTCCCATGCGGCCAGAAGTGCGTCCATGGCGCGTTGCTCTGCGGGCATCAGCCCGCTTGCTGGATTGACTTTTTGAGGGAACGCGGGATGTCTTGGTTTCAGTTCGCCCACATGATCCCAATACGGGCCGACAAATACGATGTCGTTGCCGCACTGGTCGCACACGGCAGGCGCGCCAGGTTTAGGGCCATCAACCATCCCGTGCTCCCTCCCACCGTGTCACCCAGAGCCTATTCCCAATGTCGCGCACCTTCCCCTCGCCGAACACATCCCTGACCGCCCGGTACACCCCATCGGCATAGCCGTCATCGCCGCACAGGAGCGCGCCGGGTACGAGGAGGGGCTTCACAGCCTGAAGACAATTATACACCGAGTCATAGTCGTGCGACGCATCCAAGTGCAGGAAGGCGATCGGTTTATCCCACACCTTCACCCACTCTTGCCACGACCCGCGCCACACCTCAATGTTGCCCAGGGTGAGGAGAGACATATTCCGCTCGAACGTGCCGAACACATCGCGCTCCTGGGCAAGCCCTACTGATTCAGCGTCCCCCTCATCCTCGTTCCCGCGCCAGTGGTCAACGCAGTGCAGGGCGCGCGGGGCCACCGCAGGCGCGATCACAGCCGTCGAGCGTCCCTCCCAGCAGCCGATCTCCACCAGTTCGCCGCCCTGCGGGGCCGCCCGCGCCATCTCCCCCACATAGCGCGCCTGCTCAGGGTCGTACCAATCCTGGTTGAAGATGGGCCGCCAATCAGGATGGAAGTAGCGCGACCACCGAACGGGGTCGGCCCGAATCGCAGCGGGTAGGTCCGGTGCTGGCCCAAGCGCAAACTTGGGGCCGTCGGGGCGTCCCCAGACATCCTCTCCCCGTGCAATATGCCCCGCGATGGTGTTGGTGTCGGTTGTCTCCTCGTTGACCAGTTCCTGATGGAGGAACGCCCCCATTTTATCCTGGATATGCGCCACGTCGCCGAAGTACGACAGGTGCCAGCCCGCATGTTCGAGCTTCCCGAACAGGGGGTACTCCGTGGAGCGGGCGCCCATCGTGCGGCCTGCCCCCGCGCTGTACAGACCGGCCCAGCGCACCCCATCAGGCGTAATCGCTTTCACATCGATGCAGCGCGCCGCCCTGGTGCCCGTCCAGATCAAGGAGATGCAGTGCGTGTTGACATTATAGTAGTGTAGCCGCTGCTCGAAGGTCACGACCATTCCATCCGGGATGCCCTGCCGACGGAGGAGCGCCACGGCCTCGCGCCGGGGGATCTCGTCCAGGTCCGAGATCAGCACGATGGCGTCATCGGGCACATCGTGAAGCCCGTCCGCGATGCGCTGCCGTTGTGTCATCTCGCGCCGCCAGATGGCCGGGAGGCCAGCCCCACGCGGCAGATCCCCCACAACGATGTGGCGAATTTTATCGAAATAGCGCGCAAACCTTTGCCTGCTCTCGGCATAGTACAGCGGCTTGGGGTCGCCTTTGTGGGTATGCGTGGCCTCCACGAGGATGAAGAGATCCACGACGTCGTATAACTCAGCAAGGCGGATTTCCAGGATGTCGAGTTCGTTGAAAAATACGAATGCATCAACTACTTGCACAAAATCACCGGTCCTTTTTATCTTCGCCGTCGCTTTCGTACGCATCTAATAGCGCGGCCAGCCGATCGATCTCGTCACACATCGCCAGCACATCGACGCGCGCGCGCCAGTAAAACGCGCTCTCCTCCCATCGCCGGCCACGATGATAGATGACGAGTTTGTCGTCGTCGCTGCCGTGCATCAGGCTGTCTATCGGTGTGGTGTTCTCGGCACGAGTGCGTATGGTGACGGTATCTTCTGTCATGCCCTCGGCTCCATATCCAAAATCAATTGCAGCACCTTCGCGGCCTCTTGCATCCCCTCCTCTTTACACAGCGCGATCGTGCCCTCTAGCACACCCCGAAAGCCCGTGCGCTCCTTCTCCCGGATGATCCGCATCGCTGAGGCAATGCTTTCCACGAATACCGCATGCTGCTTGGTGGTCAGCGTGGCATGCGCCTTGCTCTGCGCGCCCATCACTGTGAGGTATGCGGCCTTGTCGTAGTAGTCGGTCACGAGGGCTATTCTCTCTTCTGCAATCGCCACGCGGGCAACGCATCAGCAAGGCCATCATACTGCGGGTCGTCCACGACGATCGTAATTGTCCGGTTGGAGTTAATGATCACCCACTGAATAGTGGCGCCCGTCGAAAGCCCGGCGACACAGATTGCCTCATTCGTCGGGTTATCCGGCCATGTCAGGCGCGCGCCCTCTCGGCAAAAATCGGCCAGGAACTCCCAGGACATAGAGATTGAGCGCATGGTCATAGCTCAATCTCCTCTTCCTCCACGACACCATCCTTGATCATCAGTCGCTCGATCGTGTCGCCGCCTTCCCAGACCAGTACGGCATGGAGCAGGCCGGTACTGTGCGGAAAGATGGCATCTTTCAGGTATTCGTGCATCGTGCCGCTCGCTTCGCCGTGCAACTCGATCGAATCTACGTCAAGCCATGGGCCGTTCTGCGCGCCGCGCAACTCAAACCCTTCAGCGCGGCCCGTGAAGGTGAGGATGCTAGTTGTAATGTCCTGCGTCGGATGGTCAAGGTAGTCTTCTTTGTAGTGCAGCGACTCCATTGCGATGCGAAAGTTGCGTAGCTCTTTGGTTTTCCATGTATCGATGTTGTAGCTCATCCTGGCACCTCGATCACCGCCATGCCGTTGCATGGAAGCACAAACGTCACATGCCATCCCTTCTCCGCGCAAAACTCCGTCACGGCCCTGCGTACGCCGGGGAAGGTTTCCGGGTCGTGGATGCAGATATGCCCGCCGCACCGAAGATATTTTTGCCACGCCGTTAATTCGGATGTGACGTGTTCCCAGGTGTGGATCGTGTCGATAAGGATGGTATCGAAATCTTCGGTGTTTTGGTCAACACCCGCCAACACCGCGCGAACATCGCGGCTGTCTGCCTGAATAAACGTCCACTGCGGGTGGCCTACCGCGACCTGGGCGCTATTGGGATCGACATCCACCGACCACACCCGCCCCCCGTGCGCCTCCACACCCGCCAGGAGCGCCGCTGTCGAAACGCCCGTCCTCGTCCCCAGTTCAAGCACGTTTCCCCGTGCGAGACTGTACAGCAGCCCCAGGTGGTGTTGGATGTCTGATTGTGTGTACAGCGCCTGCATGTAGCGATGCCACGTCGGCGTCATGTTTGGGGCCTTGATCGTCTGTAGCACTCGCTCGGTAAACGTGCGCTCGTTGCAAGCAAAGCTCTCGCCATGGCGCATGATCGGGCCAGCGGTGCGTCCGCCTTTATGCTGGACTTGCCAGGCGGTCTGGACAAGGGTGATGCCAGCCTGGAGGGCACGGAAGCAAAGATCGTTATCCTCCCAGTAGGGGCCGGGGTAGGCGTTGGCATCCCAGGGACCGGTACGCTCACCCGTGAGTATCCGCGCCATACGCCCGCCACCCTTGCGAACATCCATATACCGGGCAGTGTGTAGCCCCTCCCACGTCCCCCGCGTCGCCGCGATGCACCAGCCTTCGATATACGGGATGTGCCGCCCGGCCACAAGCTGAGCGGACAGCGACGGCCCGTAGAGCCCTCCATCGCGCACATCGGCAGCCACGGCCCTAAGCCAGCCCGGCGCTGCCGCAACATCGCTGTTGAGGAACATGATGATAGCGCCCGTTGCCTTCGCATAGCCCTGGTTGTTCGCCGCCGCGAAGCCCAGGTTGGTTGTGTTGTGGACATAGTGCGCGGGCTGGAGGAAATCCGTCAGCCCATGCGCCGTTGCGCCGTCACTCGCGTTATCCACGATGATCAACTCGCAGCCCTCGGTGGCGATTTTATAGTCCTGTAGCAAATCAGAGGTTGAGCCCGACCAAGGCGTGATTATGCTAACGGTCGACATCTACGCGATCCTCTTGGTTGTTTTGCTTCATTGCCCAGCAGGAAAGACAGCCAATAGAGCAAAAGTGGAAATGCCGGCTCATTTCGATAGCGTCGGCCATTTGGCTAACAACAAACCATCCCTCTGGAGGAGGCATCGGAGCGCGCGGATCGGGGCACAATTCATTATCACATTTTGTGTGGAAGCTCAACTTATTTTACCTCCCGCTTGAACACCGCGCAGTAGACCGGCGCATGGATGGCATCGCCGACGGGGTAGACCGTGACGAGTTCCCAGCCATCAGCGCCAATTTCGTCAAACCCCACCGCAAAGGCGGTAGCGCCTGCCGTATCCCACCATGGTCGCTGTCCGTCATCGGATCGGAGCGTGCGGTACTCCCAGCGTGGGCGGGCGGGCGTGAGAAGGGCCGCCTGGGATTTCACGCCCACAAACTGCCCCGTCCCACTATGGTGCGGGACGACAGTAACCCCACGGGCGATCTCGTCTCCCGCCTTGATCGGTTGCTTACGTGGTCGGGGCATCCGTTGCCTCCTTGCTCAGACGCGCGAGTTCCCAGAACGCCAGCGTCGTCATGCCTAGGAAGGATACGAGCCATCCCACGAAGAGGCCAACAAAGATCAGTACAAGCAGGCCGATGAAGATCGCGCCAGTTGCGCGGGCGATGCGCTGCCTCATACCCACACCTCTTCCCTTCTGACAATCCTGAGCACCCCCCGCGATGCCGTGTTGCGAATGCTGTCCTCCAGTTCGGCGAGCGCGGGCAACCAATGCTCGCCGACGACGCGATCGATCTGGTACGGCGCGGCAGCCGCTAGGCAAGCCGCGCGCCGTCGCTCGCGATCCCCCTCGTCTTTCAGCGCCTGGTACGCCGCCTCCAACTGTTCTGCGATGGCTTCGGGATCGGGCAGGAAGACAAACGAGCCCTGATTATCGAAGAAACGGATGCGCGCGCCGCGCTTATCCTCGACCTGCCAACCAGCGAAGTTGAGATCCCGTGCGGCGGCCCACTCCGATGTGATGAGCGGCACGCCGCATGCCTGGCACTCCAGCTGCGGGATACCGAACCCCTCCCCCAGTGAGACGGCGTTGAGCACATCGATCGAGTTATACAGCGCCAGCATGTACTGATCGGGGTAGCCGGCCTTGTAGATATCCTGGTTGCACGGGATAATGCGATCAAGGATGCCGAGCGAGGCCGCCAGCGGCCTGAGTGGTACGCCGCCTTCCTCGCCGTTGTCGCACAGCGCGGTATGGACGTAGTAAAAGGCGTCGGGGTGCGCGCGGGCGAAGAGGGCGAACGCCTGGAGGTTTTCCGCCCACGCTTTGCGCGATGGGATGCCGCCCCGGTTCACCGCGACGGTACCGACAATGAAGATATCATCGGGTAGCCCCAGGAACTTGCGGGCCTCGGCGCGCGGCTCAGGATGGAAGATAAGCGGGTCGTAGGAGTGCGGGCAGTACAACGGATCGAGCCCCACATCGCGCAGCGCCTGGAAACCCTGCGGGGCGTACGCAATCGGACGGTAGGCGTAGCGTAGGCGCTCCACTACCTGGGGTGGCGCTGGCTCGTGATCACAGGGTACAAGAGGGCACCAGCGCAGCCCCTCGAATGCCTGGGGGTTGAACACGAAGGTATCCTTCAGCGTGATCACGATATTGGCCCCCCAGTCCTGCGCGGCGGCCTTCACTACGTCATTCGCAAAGGGATCAGCGCCACCAGGGTAGAGCGGGATGCCCTCCCAATCCAGCCGCGCGCCGTGGAGACCGAAGGTTGCCAGCAAGGCGAGATCGCAGTGATGGCGTAGGCGACGCGCGGTCATGGCGGTTTCCACGCTGTAACCTGATTTCGCGTAGGGAGCATCTGAGCACCAGAGCACACGAAGCGTCATACGAGATTGTTTCCTTTGCTTGTCTTCCCCCGCTTCACCCGCGCGTGCGACTGCCACACGTCAAGCCGCCATACCCCATTCGCGCAGAATGCGAGCGCGGCGGTCTTCACTACGTCATTGGCGAACGGGTCAGCGCCGCCGGGGTAAAGCGGGATGCCCTCCCAATCCAGACGCGCGCCGTGGAGACCAAAGGTGGCGAGTGTGGCAATCTCACAATGCGGCATCAGGCGTGGCACAAGGATGCGAACCTGATTTGAATAGCCAGAGGTGGCCCAAAAAGCATCACTTGCAAGTAGGCAGCGCAAGGTCATGATTGCACTTTCACGATGATAGAGTCGGCAGAGCCAAACCCAAAATAGCCAAAATCCGACCAGGGAATATAGACGCTTCCCGCATTGTTCCCGCCCGCATAGACCAACCGATAGGGGGCGCTTCCTAGTGACATCCAGTCTGCACCGACCGCGCCACCGACAGGCGGCAAGCCCATATCGCTGCGCACCTCGTCAAACGTCCGAAAGCCCACAGGCGCAGCGCTCGCCACCGACGACGGCTCATCGCCCTCCAATCGCATCGTCTGCGCGCCGGCCGAAGACATGCGCTGTGTTACGCCGGTGACGGCGAAGGAGTGCCCGCAGGTGATACAGAAGCGCGCGTCATCGGGCGATGTGTCGTGACAGGCTAGGCAGGCTTTCATACCCGCGCCTTCTCTGCCATCTCAGGCCACTGCTCAGCCGCCTGCCGTAGCGCCGTGCGTGCGGCCTCATGCGCGCTTGTGGGGTGGAATCCGTTTGGTATCGGACCAAGCGAGCCGATCGATATGCTGCCCTGCGACCAAAAGTGAATGAAACACTGCCAGCCGATGGCCGCCCGACCGTCGTGCATAGTCAGTCCGTAGTGCAACGCACAGGCATGGCCCAACTCGCCCCACCTAGTCAGCGCGTCGAATACTTCGTCTTTCATGTGTTCCCCTTCACCGGCCACGGCAAACCGAAATCACGGCGCTTGATCTTCACCATCCGCCCATCGGGATGGTGCCACACGATTCCCTCGATAAAGGTTTCCGCAAAGTACGCGCGTAGCCCATCAAAATCGCGCGGGTCGTCGGGGAGTGTATCCACGCCATGCGCGATCAGGCTATGATAGCCCCAGCAATGCGGATCGCCCTGTACTTTCGGCCCGATAAGCTCATACGTGCCGTCGGGCAGACGTACTCCCGCACGCGTGAACGATGCCATAGCCTCACGATGCCAGCGGTCTTCCGGCCCATCGCCAACCGCGATCCAGCCCGGCATGTGGCCCGTGATCGGGTCGTAGTCCTGCGCGGGCTCAAAGCCGGGCGGCGAGGTCTTGCCGTGTTTCGCGTCGTAGCGTTTGTAGAGCGTGCCATCACGCACCATACAACACGTACCATCCCACTTGACCGTAGCAACGCCTTCGCCTGCCAGTACCCACTCCGCGCCCGGCACGACCTCGTTACGCACACGCCGATCACCGGCGTAGTTGCGCTGAAAGAGGCTAATAATTTTTCGCATGCTTCCCCTTCCCCCGCTCCACGCGATCGTGCGGCTGCCACACGTCGAGTCGCCATACCCCGCCGCGCTTGGTGCGCGTGCGGGTGTCCTTACGGCGCTGTGCTCCACTCAGGTGCTTTGGCCGGGGCTCCTTCGGGTCGTCGGTCACTCCTCACCCCACGCTGGCGGCGCATCAGGCCAGAGCGCCTTATATACCTGCAAACGGTGCTGGTCGCGGATCATGTCGTAGGCGAGCGCCGGGGAGATGCCGTTTGCCAGCAAGCCCGCGTAGAGGATGCCGTAGGTCGTGGCGAGTTGCGTGAGCCCGGCTTGGGTTTGGTCGAACTCGGCCGCGCCCGTGAGTTTGCGAATCGTGTCGTCGTTCATCGACTCTCCTCTGGCCAGCGCCTCGCCGCTGCGATCAGCGCCCCGCGAATCGCATCAAGCACATCAAGAGCAGCAGCAAATACGCGGTTTGCATGATCTATTCGACCACCCTCCTGGGGCGGGCAGATAGCGCAGATCCACCCGTCGTAGAAGTTGCCCTCTACGTACGTCGTGGTATACACCATAACCTCGTACCCGCGCGCCTTCCAGCGCTGAATAGCCTGGAATTCATCCATTTGTCATCCCTGTGTCCCCCGCGCCTGTGCCAGCACCACCAGCCTGATCCAATCCGAGATCGTCCGTTGCTCCCCCTTTGCCTTCTCCGCAATGGCGCGGCGCTCGGCGGGCGTCACGCGGAAGTTGACGATCTCCGCACGCGGCGGTGGGTATGGCGCGGTGCCGATCATGGTAGGGTGGCCCCCGCATCCCACTGCATGATGATCAGCCCGTTCCAAAACGACGCCCAGCAGTTGCCCGGCGTCGGGATGTCCAAAATAATACGAACGTGGGGAAAGTACTTCACCTGAAGTTGGTACACCGCCTGCCGTACGTTTGCCTCGTTCGCGTCGTCGGCGAAGAGAAGGGCGCGCGGGGCCAGGAAGGGCACGACACCCGCCAGCCCCGCATAGGCCGCCTCCTTCGTGCTTTTGTCGCCGTCAAAGAGGTAGACACCCACAGGAGGGGCAGAAAGCCCCTCCCACACAGCGGGCACGCTCCCGTCGATGTAGTGCGCCCGATCGGTCGCCCCCGCCATTTCGACGTTCTCGCACCACACGTCTGCACTGCTGCGCCCATCCCCGTCGTGCTCATCCATCGTGTCGTTGTCAATGGCGTAGCCGTGCGCCGCGTTGCCGAGCAGCGCGCCAATCAGGGTTGCGCCGCGCCACGTCCCCACCTCAAGATAGCACTCGCCTACGTCAAGGCAGGACACGGCCCGGTTCAGCATCAGCATCGTGGCAGGTGTGGTCATGCCCTGGACGCGCTCCAGGATCTCGACATACGGCAGGGGATCGCGCGGGTAGGTGTTGGGGTTGCCCCACATGAAGAAATCTTTGTGGATATGCTCAGTGAAGTGGTCGGTATGCAAAACGGCACCCCAGACGCGCCCGCGAGGGGCTGCGTTCCTGTGTGCCGCCGAGATGATCCCGATAGCTCTTTAGTTCTTGACGTAAAACAGTGTAGCACAGTATAATAGGGATTGTCAAGGAGGGGAAATATGGCATTACTCGGTGAGTGGTCAGAGAAGCAAGAACACGCCTGGAATACGTGGGTGCGGCTACGCCCGCCTGTCATTCAGGATTTATGCAGCCGCTTCCCCGCCAACCGGCTCTATCGCCTGAAAGAGTCGGCCCACTACGTGACGATTTACTCCTACGAAGAGGACGGCACGATGACTGTCACTGTATCGGGGGATCGCAACTTCGTGATCTTCGAGCGGCATGTGTTTGGGGTTGCGCCTGATGAGATCGAGGAATGTGATCTGCCCTCCGCTGATAGCCCACACGGGTCGTTGCTATAATGGGGCGTCAAGACGGAGCATGGTTATTTCTATTCCTCGCCCTGTTTGTTGTGCTTCTCCCTGGTGGCGCAGCGCGACACAACACGCTTTGGCCCTCGAAACTCGGCTTCTGGCCAACCGGACTCGGCTTATTATTCCTGGTCGCATTCCTCGGCACACTTCTGCTGGGAACAAAGTAGATGGACGGTATGAACGAACGAAGCCCCGAAGATGTTGCCCAACGTGAGCTAGATGAGCGCTGCGCCCATGCGCTCGGCTATCGGACCATCTGGGCCGATGGCGGGTTCGGCGAAACGCTGTACCTGTGGGACGAGGAGGCGATCCGCGACGGCAACGGTGCGCGAAACTGCCACTTGCTAGGCGCGTCCTTCGGGCGCGTGCGGGTTGGTGGGGAAATACGCGAGTTGATGGTAAGATTGTGCCCTGCCTTTTCCGCACGGCTAGAGGATGCGAAAATCCTGGAGGATGAGATCGAGCGGCGGGGAATTGAAAAAGAGTACATCGAAGCACTCTGCAAAACCATTGATCCCCACTATAAATTATTTATAAATATGCCAGAACCAAAAACACTAGAGGGGTTAATGGTTGATGCGGTGTGTGTGCTGGGCTGGGCGCTCATCCGCGCCACGCCTGAGCAGCGCGCACGGGCGTTCGTGAGTGTGGTGGATCTGTGAGCAAAGAAGAACAGGCATGGCTTACCGGCAACCGCGCGGCGTGGCGTGGGCTGCTTGGGGAATGCCTACAGCACCTTGGCTATGATACACCCGAAGCAAAACAGACGGCGTGGATCGCTGAACGCGAGGATATTATCGCCATGCTGCGTCAGGTCTGTGAAGAGCATGGCGACAACAACTGGCCTGATGACCTACACCTAGGCGACGTGATCGAAAAGCATTTGTGGAGGCATTTGGGATGAGCGAGCGATTGCGACAAGCTATTGCGGTGGGGATGGTCATCATCACCGGACCGCTCCAGGCGACTATCACCGCTCCGCCACACACAGAAACAACAACCGATGATGAGTGGTTACTCGTCCTCCGTGCGGCTAGCGAAGTACGCGCCGAGTTGGAGGCGCTGGGGTATACGGTAAAGGGCTAAGTCGCCCCCCCCGTGCGCGAGCGGTAGGGACTGAGAAGGTATCGGACATCGGAAGGAAGCCCCGAGGGTGTCGGCTGCTCGCCCGCCTGCTCGAAGCCCGTTATATCCCCGTACCCCGATTGATCCTTAAGCGTGTAGAAATACTTCGCCGCCCGCAGCGTCGCCTGCACAATATCGGCCGGCGCGGCGGTCGAAAAGCCCCATGTGCCTGAAACCAAGGCATCCTGGTCCGTATTCCACTGCCACACGTACGTTGACTTCAGCCGCACGATCCGATACGGCGGCCCAGCGTTGCGTGGCTCGAGCCAGATCGAGCCGAGCGGGATGTTTTGGGAATTGCCGAGCTGTACGCCGATCAGGGTATGTAGATCGGCGTGGACATAGAACGCGCCGCCCTCCCGCACACGCCACTGGTCGAAGCGGGAGTAGGACGATGTACCAGCGGTCCCGACGAAGTTCCGCCGGGTGTAGTCATCAATCGCCGCCTCGGCATTATTGATGGCCTGGTTGATCAGGTACTGCTGGGTACCATCGGCGATCGAGCCTGAGCCGTAGGCATAGTAGAGAAAATCGGTCGTGCCCAGATAGCGTCCCATCGCTACAGCCCCATCGCTGACTGCCACTGCGTTGCGGTCAGTGTATACCCGGCCCGGTTAGGGTGGGTGCCGTCCGTCGTGTAGGTGTTGCCGTCGTCCGATCCCTTGAGGAAGACGCTCTCGTCTGGCCCCGTGAAGGCGAACGCCCGCGCCGCGATACACAGGTCGATCCAGCCGTTGACCGTCGCGCTATCGGCGTTCTCGTTGCGTTTCCAGATACGCATGCAGCCGATTCGCGCGGTCGGCCACACCGCGTGCAGCGCGTCGAGCACATACAGATAGCCCGTCGTAAAGTTTCCCTGGGTCGGCAGCGTCCCCGTGTCGTTCACCCCCATATTGACCAGGATGTAGTCGGGCGCGAGGCTGGATGCCCGCGCCGCAATGTCGGCGTCCACGGTGCTCTGAAACGTGTTGCCGCCCGTCGCCACACTGTAGCCACCACGCCCAACCCGCACGGGGCTCTCGTACCAGCCGTAGCCCGTCGCCGTCTCAAGCGCCGCGCAGAGGATCGGTGGATAGCCGTTATAGCCCAGGCCCGGCGGGATCGTATCGCCCGATCCGTTCGTAGTCGAGTCGCCATAGGGGAGGATATACAGCGCCCGCAGCCCGTCGGGCGGGAACGCGCCCAGCGGGCTGATGGTCCATGCCGCGTACTCACAGAGCGCATCGACGATACTATCGTTCAGGAAGCCGGTGATCTGCGCGCCAGTCGCAGTCTGGTTGAACGATGCCGAGCTATACGAGGTGAGCAGTGCCTTATTGCGATAGACCCGGATGGACGCCGCGCGTGCGGCCACGGCCACGCGAAACTGCGCGACGTTCCAGGTGGTGGCGACGGAGGCCCGCTCTGTCTCGACTGCCGCGTTCACCTCAATGATCTTCGTCGTCGAGCCTGCAACATCGCAGCGCGCCGTCCAGTAGTTCGAGGCGTCCGACTTACGGAAGATGATATCAAGCGTCTCGCCCGCGTTCGGAATCCAGTTGAACTCGATCCACGAGTCGGCCGCGATCGTGCCGCTCAGGCCCGTGGCGGGCGCGTAGTTCGATAGTGCGGCCAACCCGAAGCGCTGCCCCGCCGCACCGCCGTAGTCGTGCAGGCGCGGCGCTCCGTACTGAAGCGCGCCAGTGTCACTGCCGTTCGATAGGTAGACGCGCATGGCGTTCGCGTTCGCGTTCGACGTGCCGAGCAGTGTCGGCGTGCTGAACGCGCCGCCCTGGATGTAGACCATGGCGCCAGCGAGGCGCTCGATCACGGTGATCGTATAGTCCGTTGCGATGTTGATCGTGAGGCCGGTCGAGATACCTGAGCCATCATCAACAAAGAGGAGATCGGTCGTGCTAAAGTACACGCCGTGCCGGGTGTTGTTGGCCGCGCCCGCCAGCCCGGCGTAGATGTTATTGCCGCGTGCGCTAAAGGACAGCGTGCGCCCCGGCCGGCGCTGGTACGCCGTCGTGGAGACGTATAACGGATCGCTAAACCCCGCCGCCGGCGGGGTGGCGATCTGTATGCGGCTGCTGCTGATCGAAAGCTTGCCGCCCGTGTCGGTAACGCCGCGCGTCAGGCCCTGCGTGTTCGGCTCGGCCGGCGTGCCGTTCACCGCACCCGCCGATGCCGCCGTCGCGAGCGTGTCGAGGAAGACATCGTTGAACGGCGCGGCGCGGCGCGTGAGCATGGTGAGCAGGTGGTGTCGCATCAGAGCGGGCGCGTAAAGAGCACGAACGCCCTGGCCGCAGTCTGGGCTGTCCCGCCCGTACTCAGCACGGCATTCAGACCTGACTTGGCCTGTACCCAGTACAGCGACGGGAGGTCAGCTGGCGGGATCGCGATGAACGTCAGCGACCCGAACGCAAGCGCGGCGGCGGGTATGGTGTATTCCGTGCCCGCGCCCGTGCTGCCGATCGGCTGGACGCCCATCCATGTCCCGCCGTCGTTGTTCGGATCAACTGACCCGAGGCTCACACGAAATGTCATCGCGCTGGCCGTCCATGTACCCACAGCAGCCAGCCCAATAATGCCGTTCCCGTTCAAATAGGCCGACCCCGAGAACGTACCCCCGCTTGCCCAGTCTAGGGCGTAGGTTTCGATAGGATTGCTGAACTGCCCCATGAGCATACTCCTGTACTACTAAGCAAGAGGAGATCGCGCGCTACAATCGCGAGCGTAACCCGCCCGGCGGCAGACTGGGCTGGCATCAGTCCGAAGCGGCCTGCCAAAAAGTGCGCGATGCTAAACTGGCGCACAACCCCATGAAGGGCAAGAAGCACACTGAAGAGACGTGCGCTAAGATGTCCGCTCACCAGTCGAAACAGCCGCGCGGCGCTGAGTCGCATGCCTGGAAGGGCGGACGCGTTTTCGATCGCGCAGGGTATGTTTTGATTTACAAGCCCAACCATCCGAATGCCGTTCTTCTTTACGTTTTAGAGCACCGCTTAGTTATGGAGTCCGTCCTAGGGCGCTATCTTACTGGCGCGGAGGTTGTTCACCATAAAAACGGCATCATCACCGACAACCGTCCCGAAAACCTAGAAGTTATGACGAATGCGGAGCATGTTCGATACCATCGCCTGATTAACCCCACACTTCCTGGACTTAGGAAAAGGCGCTAGTAACGCGTAACAATCGGTGCGGGCGCATACCCGCACCGATTGTGTTATTCTTCACCAGCCCATCGCTACCCATGTCGCCGTACCATTCGCAGTGAACGCCAGCGAGCCCGACAGTGCGCGGAAGATCACGCTGCCGGCCGCGCTCAGGCTCAGGTCGATCTGTACGCCGGTAAACGTGCCGTTCCCGATGTCCGCACCGATCGCCCCGCCGTTCACGGCCGCCACCCGCGCTAGCCCGGTGGGGAACGTCCCCACGCCTGACGTCAGCGCCACCGTGCCGAACGCCCAGCGCCCGGCCGTGCCACCCAGGTTGATCGTGCCGGCGGTGTGCAGGATACCGCCTGCCGCGATCTGAATGGAGCCGCCCGATGAAACGGAGATAGAGCCACCCGAGGCGATGGTCTCCAGGCCCGTCACATGCAGCGCCCCCGCGTGCTGAATCGAGCCGCCCGCTGCGGTCACAATCGAGCCGCCCGACGCGACGGTAAGTTTTCCCGCCGACGCCAAGTTGGTGACACCAGCCTGCTGAATCGAACCCCCGGAAGCCACCGTGATCGAGCCGCCGCTCGCTATCGCGATCTGGCCGCCCGACAGGACGTGCTCAGCTCCCGAGTTTTGGATCGAGCCGCCGCTCGCGACGGTGATGGACCCGCCCGACGCGACGGCGATTTGCCCCCCCGATACAATGCCTTGCGCGCCCGCGTTACTGAAGGCGCCCCCCGACGCGATCTGAATGGACCCACCGGACGACACAAGCAACGTGCCGCTCGGCGCGATCTCCTGCGTGCTCCCCTGCGGGAGCAGCCGAACGGGAGTGGTATAGGACATAGCCCACCCCCTTAATACAGGCTTGAGCCGTAGGCGCCCAACCCATTACTCGTCGGCGCGCTGTGCGGCCAGTAGCTAATGATCGCGAGCGCCCCGCGCCAGGTGCCGCCCGTCTCCACAGTGCCCGCCGCTG
>ERZ1292644.958-Hain-H14-01um-R2-958-length-16164-cov-4_pt1 | contig 16164 bp, 38 predicted proteins | sample MGYA00564402_ERZ1292644 | MGnify/ENA primary metagenome ERZ1292644 (study PRJEB36523, sample SAMEA6512644) | groundwater metagenome | collected 2019-01-09 | study: AquaDiva: Metagenomics assemblies of 32 groundwater samples
AGACAAGATTAGAAAAGAACTAACACCTTATTTGGTGTTGAAGGAAGTGTAATATGAACAGATACGAGGAATTAGCTAATGAGATTATAGATATTATTGAAGATTGGATAACTACCAATTACCCTCATTTAAGCCCAATAAACTTTTCTGATGATGAAGATGAAAAACAAGATATAGATAGGAGAGATTTAGCTATCATTAATGGTAGTGGCTATTATAATTTAGAGAGTGAAATAGCAAATAGGATTAGAGATTTATTTAGTTTGTATGGGATATGCAAATGGTGGATAGAAACTTACCCTAAAGATATTTTTGTAGGCAAGACAAAAGAGATAAAAGAGATTGTAGAGGTTAGGAAACTAATGGAGAAAATACTTGCAAGAGGGGTGGCAGAAAAAATATGACACTAACAGCGAGATGTATTATTTGTAAAGAACCATTTAAGAAGAAAGCCATTAATCAAAAGATGTGTAGTAGAAAATGCGTTAATAAAAGAAGTAATCTTGATAGAGAAGATTATTTTAAAGAATATGCAAGGATTAATAAGAATAAAATAAAAGAGTATAGAAAGAATTACAGAAGGAGAAACAAGATAAAGATTATAAAATATATATTAGAAAATAGAGATAAATATATAGAAGCTAAAAGGAAATATAGGCAAAAGAATAAAGATAAAACAAGTAAATATAGTAGAAGATATAGAGAACAACATAGAGAAGATACAAATTTCAAAATAAAGGCAATAGCTAGGCAAACAGCACGAAATAAAATCAAAACTAAATACGCTAATTGCGAGAATTGTGGCATCTATACTAAAATAGAGAAGCATCATTCTGACTATTCTAAACCTTTAAGAGTAATATTTTTATGTGTAGCTTGTCATCATAAAAGGCATAGGAAGTGGGATTATGCTTGATGCTAGAGGTAAGATAACGAGGGGACGCATCCAGTTACAAAGAACTCACCCCTTCTTCGCCTATCTAGTATTAAATCTAAATCCTATTGAGATGACTAAAGAGCAGGAAAAAGAATGTGAGGCTGAACTTGGGTTTGCTAGCATGGCTGTCAATTTAAGAGGAGATTTGATTTACAGCCCTACATTTGTAGATAGTTTAAGTGATGAGGATTTGCAATTCGTGTTATGCCATGAAGTCAGCCATATTTTCTGTGAGCATCTTACTAGGCTAGGCAACAGGCATCCACTAATACACAACATTAGTGCTGATATTATTGTAAATGATTTACTATTGAACAACGGCTTTAATTTCTCCGATAAGCATGGGGCAATATTGCCTGTAAATCATGAGTTTATGCTTGATAATTATAAAGTAAAAGATATAGACAAGAAAACCACAGAAGGCATCTATGATGAGATTGAAGGGTTATTGAGGAACAAGTTAAAGAAGTTATTAGAAGGGAATAAGTTAGGCAGGTTTGATAGGCATATACAAGCATCTAGTAATGGAAAGAGTGCTAATATGAGCAAGGAAGAAATAGAGAAGCTAAAGAAAGCATGGAAACATAAGGTTATAGAAGCCACAACCATAGCAAAGAACGCTGGAAATGTGCCTCTTGGACTAGATAGGCATATAGAAGCATTACTAGACGAGAAGATTAATTGGAGAGCATTATTATATAGATATGTAACGAATACTTTAGTCCATGATTATAGCTACTCTTTCCCTTCTAAAAAATCTCTAGCTTCTGGGATTTATATGCCACACTTAAAGAAAGAAGAATTAGAAATAGTAGTTATAGCAGATAGATCTGGCAGTATATCACAATAAGAATTAACAGAATTTGTAACAGATATAGTAAATCTGGCAAGAAGCTTTAGCAATATCAAGATGAGAATATTATTTTCTGATTATGAAGTGCAGGCAGATTATTTGTGCGAGAATGGCAATATAGATACTATACTTGACTTAAAGATTAAGGGTGGTGGTGGAACATCATTCAAAAATCCACTAGATTATGTTAAGGAGAAATATCCTACTACAAGATTTGTAATATTTTGTAGTGATGGGTATGCTGATAAGATAGATGCTAATGATTATCCATTCAGTATTTTATGGATATTAAGCAATAATGGGACAGATGAAAATATCAAAGACACAGGAGAGATTATAAAGCTAGAATGATTACAAACTATTATGGCAGTATAGATTATACTAGAACAGAAATTGGCAGGTCTAGGTTACTAAAGACGAAGCTAGATAATCCTTGTAGTATATGCAAAAAGATAATCCCAAAGGGCTGTTATGCTGTTGGCAATACAATATGGGATAGGATATGTATAGATTGCTTCTTGCATCAGTATATGCCTATCTTTAAAAAATCAATTAAGGAATATATTAGATTGATAGGCAGGACAGAAAAAGAGATTTTAACCAATATAGACAAGATTACGCAACATAATGTATTAAAGAGTATATAATGGGATACATAACAACATTTAATGGATATGTGAAATTTGGTAATAAAGAGGTATGTAGAGGAATTAAAAAACTGCTTGACAAGATGATTAAAGATGGAGAATTATGGCAGGATAATGTTAATTATTATAATGATGAATATAAGATTTATATAGGCGTAGAATGGAAGAATTATTTGAACGATTTTGAGATGCTATGCTGGATATTTGCTAATGCAGATAAAAAAGCTACTGGCTCTTTTAATTGCAGGGGGGAAGAAGATGACGATATATGGAGAATAGAGATAAAGAATGGCAAGGTTATAATAAAGAGAATAGATGATGATTGGAAGAATATAACCAAGAGAATATTCAATATCAAAAACTATTGCGATTATCATACACATTATACAGAAAAAGAATGTGAGAAAGCAGTATTAAAAACAAAGAAAGAATTATATAATATTACAAAAGATGATGAACTGCTTAAAGAAATTATGGTAGAGGAAATATAATGGATATATTAGATTTAATAATCTTCGGAGCATTTGCAAATATATTTTTAATAGCATATTTATTGCCTATCGCTGTTATAATAATAAATATAACTATATTTATATTATATATTTGGGTGGGATTAAAAGATACTGGCAATTTTAGGAAACTCTTTAGATGGTGGCTAAAGAGGAAGATAAAAAAATATATAGAATATGATAAATACATTTATGAGAAGTTTTGCGAAGATTTGATTAATGAGAAAGTCTTGGAGAAAATATAAATGGTAAGACTACTAAACACATATATAGAAAGGACGGATGGATTAGGGATAATACAGATAGCAAAAAGAAAGTGCTATTGCCGTGAATGTGGGGATATTATTTATGCAGGCAGGGAACGAATACGCTTAAACCAAATTTTCGGTTTAAAAGTTATATATAACAGCTACTATTGCCTGCATTTAGATTGCTATAAAAAAATAGTTAATAGAGATATGAAGAAATTAGAGAAGCATCAAAGAAAGATTAATGAAGCTGTAACTAGGGGATACTTAAAGGAGAAAAGAGCTGATTTAGTGTTGGAGAAAATATGAAAGAAGACTTCCTAGTTCATAATGGGAAACTCTTTGATATTAAAAAGGTAAGAAAGCCAATCTATAATTGTGAAATATGCCATAGGAAAATAAATAATGGAGAATATGCTTTATATCAAGGTAAGTATGCTAGCGTCTGCATTACGCATACTCCAGTATATATAGATAAAATAATAGCTAGATATAGCAAAGTATTAGATAATGCTAATGATGCTATTAAACATCTACTTAATGATGATGACGATTTAATACAAGAGAAAAGGGCAGTAAAGCACTATAAGATGAGAATTAAGGAATTAAAGGTTTTAAAGAAGCTTTACGAAAAGAATAAAGATAAGTTTATAGACAGGAGTATTGTAGCAAATATATGAAAGAAAATAAATTAGAAGAAAGTTTGCAGTGGTTTAGTGATTTAGATTACTATGATAGAGCAAGATATATTATAGAAGAATATGTTAGAACAGGACATGATTATGTTACTGGCGTCCAAGATGCAAGCTCATGGTGGAATGAGCTTGTTAATGCGGAGAAATGCCTGTATGTAAGGAATATTTATTTGAAAAATAAAAGTAGCTAAAAACGGGGGCTATAACCTCCTCATTTAGGGAATTAAAATTTAAGGATATGATAAAATACTATATTGTATATGAAGGCTGTGAGAAAGATTATGTTTTTGAGCATAATATAGTTAATGGAAGATGCACAACTTGTGGCAGATATGAGATATATTTTGAAGAAGATATACCACTTTTGATTGCTGAATGGCTTTAGAAGGCTTATAAAGCCATTATAAGCCCTGAATCTAACTTCAGGGGATTAAGGAAAAAGGGTAGGCAGGTTTCAGTTTTGCATTCCTGCTTATCCTTCCTTATCAATAGAAAGGTTTATATATAAGCTAATTCTCTATAAAGACAGATGGCAAGAAAATTAACAACAGATAAGGGAGAACTTGCAGAATTAATAAAGCTACGAAGAACTACTATATTAAGGGCAGCAAAATATAGTTCTGTTATTGTATTGCCAATAGAGTATGTTAAATATGCAAATTTAAGTATAGGGCAGAATGTAGCCTTTGGCTTGCAAGGGAATAATCTTATAATAAAACCTATTGAGAAGAAGAAGAGAATAAAATGAAAGCAGGAAGAATAGAACCAGCAAAAGAAGTTATGACGAAGGTAGCTGAATTAGTAAGAGAACTAGATAAATTTAACAAAGCTAATAAGAATGACAGAAATCTAATTCAGGGTGTTTATATGATGGCTATCAGAAATATTATTACGGAATATGGCGACCCAGCTGCTGGCATAGGAATGCTAGAATTAGTTAAATCTGCTCTAGCTTTTGAAGGGTTTACTTATGAAGAAGAAGATGATAGAAGAAATTATATAGGATAAAAATGACAGAAGAAAAGAAAATTATGAAAGTTTTTGCAGATATAATCATCTATATAGATTATGACGATAAAATGTCGGTAGATTATATAAAAGAGAATATCAAGAAATTCATTATAAATGGAAAATATAAGATAAAGACTATAACCTTTAAAGTCCCTATTTCAAGAGATATATCTGAAAAAGAAGACTAAAATGCAAGAAATAAAACCAATATTAGTCAGAAAACACTCAGTTGAAGAAGAAGGTAGCGGAAAGGGAATACAGATGATATACAAATTCCCTAATAAATATGGGGCTAGTGTAGTAAAGTTTAAAGTTAAATCTCTAACTTCTGGGAAGTTTGTTATTGGAAATTATGGCTGGGAGAAAGGGTTATTTGAATTGGCTGTTATTAAATTTAAAGATGATTTAGAAGTTAATATAAAGAAAGCTATTGGAAAAGAGGATATGGATTTTGAATTATGCTACAATACTCCTATAACCTCTAATGTTATAGGTTGGAACGAAAGAGAAAGTTCAGACGATATTAAAGAAGATAAAGAGGCTAAAATAAAATGCAACAACTAATAGACAAACCAGAGAGCAAAGCTATCCATTTATGCCCCTGCGGTAATCCACTCATAAAGAAGCAAGGTAACAAATCAAAGGAAGCCTATTATATCTGCAATCGCTGTCAATCAATAAGCTGGTATGAATATATGTCAGGCAGGGAAGGAAAGAATGAAATTACAAATTAATGGTCATAGCTATCAAATAAGCTTGCCAAAAGCATTAGTCTTAGGAAAAAAATGGAAAGTTGGAGATAAATTAAAAATTATCATTAATAAGAATGGTAACCTTGAGATTATGAAGGATTGGGATAGTGAAAAAAATAATAAAACTAGGAGGCTAAAAAAATGAGACTAGTAATTGATGGGAAACATGTATTAGACGGGACAGCAGAGGAGATTTATGCTTATCTCTCTTTTGTAGAAGGGAAGAAAGCTGTTACAGCAGCAGGAATGGTTAGCAAGAGAGGTAGACCTAGAAAAAACTTTACAGATGAAGAGAAAGAGAAGATAAAGAATATGTATCTTGAAGGCATGGAGATAAAGAAGATTGCTTTTATGATGAATAGGAATGTAACGTCTATAAGGGGATTTTTAGAGAATAGTGGAATACTGAAGGGGAAGAATGATAAGATGTAAGTTATGCAAGAAACAAAGTAAATTATTAGTGTTCGGGTTTTGTAATAGCTGTAATGATAAAGTTAAATTCAACACAATGGAGCATTGGTTTAATCAAATAATATGACAGACACTTATGTAATAATGGTTGATAAAATACCTGTAGGCTTTTTCCAGACTATGGAAGATGCTCAATCTGCTCTAACCTATCTAAAAGAAGGATATATAATCAAAAGATGAAATTAACTACAAAAATATACAATAAGTATAAATGGAAAGATAATGAGAAAGCAGAATATCCAATAAAAGCTTTAGGGGATAATATGTTAAAATATGTTGGACAGAAAGAATTAGCTAAACAGCATAATACAGCATTAAGGGCTGCTATAAATGAAACTGAAAAATTAGCCAAAGGGAATTTATTGCAAATCCTTTTAGAAATTAGAAAAGCAAAGAATAAGCCGAAACAAATGGCATTCTATAAATTCTTGGAGAAGAAAGGAATGACACCCAGTCAATATTATAAGGAATTAGTAAGGAAAAGAGGCTATAAGAATATATATGAATATCAGAAAGATTATGCGATTAAGCATGGATATAAAAGTAGATGGGATATGTGGTTTAATAAATATTCCAAGAAGAAATGGGCTAGACCGATAGATATGTTAAATGAACGAGCTAAAAGAAATGGGTATAAAGATTACAAAGATGACGAGAATGCCCTTGCTAAAAAAAGAGGATATGCAGATAGGAAGTCTTATCGCCGAATGCTTGCTCAAAGAGGGAGAGAACATGGCAAAAACAAATAGAAGCCCAGCAGGCAGAATATTAGATAAAGGTGAATTAGAAGAGAGGGATATAAAGATAATGGCAGCTTGGGAAAGGGGAATGAATAATAGACAGATAAGAGAAGCTTTTAATGTTTCCGGGGATGTTATTTCAAAATCTACGAGGCAGATAAGATTGAGAAGGATTGTAAGAATCATTAATAAAGTAAAGTCTGGACAAATAGTTGAGAAGGAAGAATTATCACAGAATCAACTTAACCCATTCAATTTTAGGCAGATAATAACACAGTTAAGGAAAGAAGGGTATGATGATAAATATATAGAAAAATGTTTAGGGAAAAAAGCAAGTTGGCTAGCGAGTTTAGACAAATATGCAGCTAGAAAGAGAGAGAAGAGAAATATAGACGGAGGAAGAAAAAATGGCAGAATATAAAGAAATAGCAATAGACGAAATTGAAGTCTTGGAAAACATAAGAACTCAAACATCTGGCATTAATTTGACAGAACTTATGGAATCCATAAAGCAAGAAGGTTTGAAGACTCCAATATTCGTCACAGATAAAGCAAAATTAGGTGGGGGAAAAGGTTATGTCTTGGTATTTGGCTTTAGAAGGCTAACTGCCTGCAAGAAGCTAGGCTGGAAGAAAATCCAAGCTATGTATGACCCGGGATTGACAAGACCAGATATATTTGTCTTAAACAGTCTGGAAAACATACAAAGAGAAGATATAACCCCAATAGAGCTAGGCAGGATGGTAGAAACCCTGACAAAGACTGGTATGACAACCACAGAAGTAGCTGTAAGGGTTGGAAAGCCACATGGACAGATTAAGACAGCTCTAGAGCTGTATCAGGAACTGCCTGAGAAATATAGGGAAAAAGTAGCCTATGGTGGAACAAGAAGGAAGAAAGCAACCATACCAGCAGAAGTAGCTAAAAGAGTCTTGGAAACAAGGCTAGGACAGAAGGAGAAAGAGCAATTACTCCATGAAGTCTTGGAGAGAGAGCTTTCTCTTAAAGAAGTTAACCTAGCTGTAAAGTTTGTGAGTGCTGGATTAGGGGTAAAAGAAGCTGTGAAGAGCTTAAAGGAAATATCTGTTGTATCAGTTGATATACCATTTGAGACAGAGAAGCTTGAGCAGATTAAAGACAAGTATGATGATATGACTGTAACAAAAGTCATAAAAAACATCATATACGGACGTCTCCCCCCACTAAAAACAACAAACAAGAGCATTTTGGATTAGGCAAGCTACTGCCTATTTCCTTTTTATAATAAAATGACACAAATAGTTATAAGTGAATTGGGGATGGAGAATGTTAAGAGAAAGGTCAGAATACAGATATTAGAGCTAGGAACAGAAAAAGGTAAAAGCAAAAAGGGCAAAAATATAACTCTATATGATGATTTAGATGTTATAGACATAGATGAGATGTATGATTATATAATAAAGGCTATAAAGATATATGTTAAATTTAAAGAGAAAGAAACAGATAAAAGGGATAAAGGAAATGACAGTAATATTCGATAAAGACTCAAGAAGGCTATTGAGGATAGAGGGTTATAGGGGGACTGGAGCAGTTCCTAATATATTAAGATTATCTGCTAAAAATTGGTTTATTGTTATGGGTGAAAGAGAGAATAATCAAGTATTAAAGATAGGAAATCAAAAAGTATTTATGCCAAAAGATTGGCTAGGCAAGAAAGTCAGAATAAGAATAGAAGAAATCACTAATGAGTCTATTGTCCAGCCGAAATCAACAGATGAATTATTTGGAGAGATGTGGAAAAAGAAGCCAAGAGAAGAATACGCTTTTGATGAAAAACAAAGCCATATATTTATGTGTGCTACTTGCAAGAATGAGACAGAATGTTTGTTATGTTCAGAATGTGGCTTCTTCTATTGTAAGAAGCATATTTCCTTGCAGGAAGTAGGCAAGACACTATGCGATAGTTGCTATGCCAAGTTTTTGAAGTCAAAAATAACTGCTAAAGATGTAACTCCTGAACAGGAGATTATGAATAATTTAAAGAGGCTGGGGGCTAAAAATGGAAGCATGGAATAAAGGATTAACGAAAAAGACAGATGAGAGAGTAAAAGGGCTAGCTAGAACTCTATCACAATCTAAAAGAGTGAATACAGACTATCCAATACAGCAATTAGAAATAAATAAAGATGCGATAATATATAACATTCATACAGCTATTGAGAAGAAAATCATTAAGCATGATGGAGTTATTTACATCGGAGAGAGGGATTATAAGGACTTGATGAGAGATATAGAGTTTATAATTAAAGATGTTAAATGCTATCATTGTAACACCACAGATACGAAATTAATTGAGAAAGAAGGCACTAGAAAAACAGGATATAAAAAAAACTCTAGATACTTCTGCAATAAATGTAAAAAGAGGTTTACTGTTGGAGGACAATATTTTAGAATGAAGTATACCCCACAAATCATAGAATTATCAAAAAAGCTGTATTTTAATAAATATACTAGCAGGGATATAAGAGATATAATAAAAATATTGTATAATATTAAAGTATCTCATACATCTATAACAAGATGGAGCAAAAAGGATATGGCTAGAGTAGGCAAGTATATATCAGAAGAGCATAGAAGGAAGGATAACTCCAACTGATAGAAGGATGAAAGCAAAAATACCATGGAATAAAGGTCTTACCAAAGAAGACCCAAGGGTTATGAGAATAGCTATGGCTAGAGTAGGCAAGCATATATCAGAAGAGCATAGAAGGAAGATTAAGGGATGGGCAGCAATACAAAAAAAACCCATAACCATAGATATGCCAGATGAAAAATTGCGTGTTAAAGAAGTATTAGATACAATTGATAATACAATCGTAAAATACAATAGATTGATATATCTCAGTGAAATGGATTATAACATATTAAAAAGGAAGATAGAATTTATAATGATGGATGCAAGATGCCCAATATGCAATCAGACAGATATAATAAAACAAGGTCATAGGATTTCTAAACACAAGAATCGCCAGAAATATCTTTGTAATAACTGCAAAAAAACATTTACAATAGGCGGCAGGTATTATAGGATGAGGCATAGACCACATATAATAAACATAGCTAATCTCCTTTCTGTGAATAAATATGCTTCTAGAGACATTAGTAAGATAATTAAAGTTCTATATGGAATAGATGTTACTTCAACATCTATTCTAAGATGGAGTAAGCAATATGCCAAGAAAGATAAATAAGAAAGACTTAGATATATTGCCGAAATTAGAACGTGGATTAAAGCAGAGAGTTATCAGATTAATAAAGTATGAACGAGCATATAACAAAGCCCACCATAAGAGATATTATAAGAAAAATAAAAAGAAGATAGTTCAGAAAGTTGATGACTGGAGAAAAAAGAATAAAGACAAATTCCTTACCTACCAGCAAAGATACTATAAGAAAAACAAGCATAAGATTAGTGCATATATGAAAGAATATTATAAAAATCATAAGACTAAAATAAATAAGCTAAATCTCAACAATTATTATAACTATTACAAATACGGCAAAAGAAAGAAGGCAAGGTAAGGTTTTATATTTGCTTAATTTAACTACTAAGTAAAGGTAAAAGAAAATAGTAAATTATTTAAAGCCATTAGACATATTATAATAAGCTTAACAGGCAGCTTATATCAAAAAGGAGTGATTAAAGATTACACTTCCCAAAGGAACACGATTTGCATTTAAACAAATAGGCAAGGGAGAAAGACAAAGACTTGCTTTTGGTAAGCAGAATCGTGTAATTGAAGTTGTCGGATACAAAAAAAAGAATGGCAAGTATGTTAAAACATATACAAAGGTGATTTGAATGGCTAAATTGAGTCGCGCAAACTGGCTAGGAAATAGATACAAAAGGCAACGTGATGGGACTTGGAGGGAAGCTCCAAGTGGCAAAGTTTTTTCAAGTGCATCATCACCAACACCGATAAGGCGTGAACCTAGATACGGACACGTTTATGGTGGCGATATAGCAGCAAAGGGTGGTCGCAAGGGATTAGTTTTCAATGAGAAAAAAAAGAAATTCATTAGATTAGGATGAGCTTTTTAAATTATCTAAGTAAATTTAGAATGAGGAATAAGAAAGATGATTTGAAAGAGTTAGAGATAATTGATGATATAAACCAAACTGGGAAGGATGGTGGTTTGCCTTTGCAGTCTACAGAAGAACAGGCTGATATGTGTGGTTGCGGACATAATAATTGTGGTTGCAATCATTAAATCATAGTCCTATGCTCGTTTTACGAGTATGACCATCGTAATATACCTTGCTTGGTATATTAGGTGCAGTATAAGTGATTTCTGTATCGGAATGCAGGTATCACCTCTTTTTTGCCCAGTGGCAGTGGTAACCTCGACCTCTCGAGCATTGGAAACAATGACTGCCACAAGGGTTTAAATAATGGAAAATTGAATAATGCCATACAAGAACAAAGAAGACCTAAAGAAATGGTATCAAAGAAACAAAGAGAGAATTTTAGCTTATCAAACAAAAAGATGGAGTAAATTATATAGGAATAATAAAGAATTTAGAGCTTTAAGACAATTCAGAGAGAAAATGCTTGTTATGAATTGAAACAATTGAGAGAATTTATTAATAAAATATTGTCTTCTACAACGGAGAGTTTTTTAAATGACAAAACCTAAACAAGACTGGAAAGAGAAGATAAAACAGGAAGTAAGAAGTCAGATAGATATTAAAGACAGGGAAGGCTCCGGATTTTTGATAGATGCTTGCATTCAGTCTGCAATAGACTTAGCTATCGCCAAGACAGAAGAACATTTCAATGAACTCAATCTATTAGGAAAAAGAGATAAAGATTTACTTTATGACAGAGAAATGCTGAAGAGAACGAGAGAAGAAACAGCAAGGCAGATTTTCAAGGATATAGAAAAGGTAACTGGTGACAGAAGTGAACATTCTATGGTAATGATATTCACAAAGGACTACAATAAGATTAAAGCCAAGCATTTAAAGAAGGAGAGTGAGCAAAGTGATTGAGACTGAGGAGCAATATCTCAAGAGGATGACACAGAAAGCTGTTGAAAAGAAAGTAAAAGCCATCTTTGATGAGCTTGATAAAGCTCTTACAAAAGAGATGTATAGACTAAAGAAATATGATGATAGGAATTGGAAGCTAGGGCATAAAGAGGATGGCAGGAAATCAACAGCTTCAATATTGACTTTGGGGATTAATGTAAGGAATCTTATAAATAAGATTAAAAAGAAATATCTAAAGGAGGGAAAAGAAGATGGATATTAATGCAGAATCAATAGCTAAGGAATTAGTAAGAGGTATAAATAGCCAGAAGACAAGGAAAGGAAAGGGCAAGATAAATATATTTACCTTGTGCGATTTTGGACAATTGGGCTTGCTTACACCATTAGAATTAGTAGATGCATTTACACGACCAATCAAGGAAGATGAGATTAAGTTTTTAAATAGAATAGAAGATTCCCTGAGTTGGATTAGTTTATATGATAGAAATTCATATAACCCATCCCAGACTAAATCTTTATTGAGAACAATAAATAACAGGATTGAGAAGCAGAAGAAGGAGATGAAATGAACGTATGTGATTATTGTAACAAACCAGCAGAGTTTTATCTTAGCATAAATGCAACAGATGTTTTTATGTGTAGTTATCACGCGATTATAACAAAAGAAGAACAAGAGAAGTTGAAGAAGGAGCTAGATGGGAAATGACTATTGGCATGATTATGTTCATAGCAGAGATAGTTGCAGTATTTATCATAGGCGGGCTTGTGTGGCTTATAGTGAGAGGGCAAAGAGACGAATGATGCTTGGAGTATGGGTCTAAGTTGTTAGCTTAGAGACGAAACATCCAAGCAAGCTTCGCCCATTTCATAGTCCTTAAAACGGATGGTATTTGTTTAGGTTCTCCTTTTAATTGGAGGTTGAATTGGGATGAAAAAATTGGGTACCGATGTCTTCTTCTTTCATTGCCTTGTATTTTATCTAAACAAGAACTTGATAGTCTTTGCAAGATTTAGGAAAAGTCATGCAATTATTTGTTTTCCGATATTCAAACTTTTAGGAAATCCCGAACCATAAAGCCACATGATGGTATCCCTGATTTCAAAACCTGCATCTTCTATGCCTGTTACCATCCTATGATATGTTCTGGTTCCGCCAAAGGATAATAAGAATCCGCCAGGCTTGAGAACTCTCAAAGCTTGGGTTGCCCAATTATAATGGAATTCATATATTAAAGAAAGATTTTGATTTTCCTTCAATCTTGGGATGGCATTTATTGCAAACAGTAACAAGGTTATCCATCTGATTATTTTTTGTTTTTCTATAAGGTTCAATGTGATGACATTGTATCTCTTTTTTATCACATTTTTTTCCGCAACTTCTACATCGCCAATTATCTCTTTTATAGATAAGTCGTCTAATTTGTTCCCAATCATCCCCTCTATAACTCCTGTTATTCTTGCTTCTTCCATCAATGTAAGCCGGATTGTTCTTTCCACGCATTTTGAATTTATGAGATTTTTCAAAACATTGTCTTGAACAATATTTTTGTGTTTTCTTTGAATAAATGAATAAGGTATTACAAATAAGACATTCTCTTTTAGGTTTTCTAAAACACTGATATGGTTTGGTGATATTTCTTTTAACATAACCAAGACTTCTTGCTTTGTATCAAAAGCAAATATCAATTCTGTTCAGGGACTTGCTCTTAAGCTTTCTGCAAGCTATTAAAGGTTCCATTTGGCATCAGGAATATTATTGGGATAAATTGCTGTCTATTCTGCAATACATATAGTGATTTACATAGGCACCATCCTTCTTATGAAAATTATGATTATATTGTTCTCTGTAGAAGCTGCCATAATAACCTTCATAATGGTGGTAGTAACCTTGTAAACATTGCAAACGTTGGAAACAACGACTGCCAAAGGGGTTTAAATAATGGCTGTAAATTGCAGTAAAGTTTATATATAAGATACCCACAGTGAAGTTATGCTTGGGTCGCTAGGACGCTAGCTAATAGGGCTCATAACCCTACCTAAGCGATTGGGATGATGAATGAATGAAAAAACAAAAGAAAAAGGAATTAGAAGCAATTGGTGGAGAGGAATTCTTGGCAGCTTTCAACAAAGATAAAGAATTAAATGTAGAACTATACAAAGATATTGATGGTCTCCCTATGATACATATAGAAGATAAAAAGGGTAAACCCATATTAATTCTCAGCATAAGAGATGCAGCCGAACTTGCACATATCTTTGATAAACTAACTTTTGATTATTTTGAAGACAAACTTGATGGGAATTGGGACTCTATGGAGGAGGATTCAGATTAATAATCGTCTATTGTTCTCGCTAATAATCTTTAGTGTAATTATCTTTGCTACTGAAAATAGAGAATCTATATGGATTGAACTCTCAGGACTAGATTTAGAGACAGCAGATATAATTCCAGATGGATGTTATTATTTTGATTTTCTAAAGGATAAAGTTTGTATTGAGGAAAGACCAAATATTATTTATGGTTATTATCCAGACAGAGGTATTTAAATGTCATCAAAAGAAGCCAAATTTATATACAAGCTCAATAAGAGACGTTTCAAGAGAAAGCTTGGATTAGAAAGGCTGCCTAAGAGAATGTGGGCACCCCTTTCATCTGTTATATCATAATCTCAATAAATATTGAGATACCAGAGGTTTTTCACATTTCCCTCTGGTTTATGAGGCTGGGTTTAAAACCCATCTGATGTTAAAGGAGCAACGGAGGTCACTAGGATGCTCTCGGGAGGAGTAGATGACTAGTTTGCATGACATGGCTGCGAAATCGCTTAAAGCTCTTAATCACACTCCATGATATCACATGGAAGACTGGTTGGCTCTTTCTCATCAAGAAAGCGAAACCTCATTTTAGCCAACCAGTCCATATTCAGAATATGGTCTTGTTGCACAAAGCAAGATAGGGGGAGTTTTTCCTAGTTCATAACTAGACCCTAATTTTTCTCCCCCTTTTTTAATACTCACAGGTCAATAGCAGAGAAGGGGGCTGTGGGGGGGGCGTATAGGTTATCTTTTAACCTCTCCCGCCCTGTTTACCTCCTTCCTGCATTTACGCTCGGCATCCTTTGAGCTAGCCCGCCGAGGAGGTATGTCAACCTGTTCACTGGCTAGCTCTACTTCTAATCAATATATTATAGAACCATAATGTTTATAAGTAACCTATATCCTATATAGGATAGGTGAATGGGATTGTTAAAGAAAAGATGCGAAATCTGCAAAAAAACTGTCGAAGCCTATAGCAAGAAGCAGCTTGACTATATTTTCTCTCAGCATTTATCTTCAAAGAAGCATAAACAGTTAGAGGAGGAGAAAGATGCCAGAAAAAAGTAATCCCTTTAATCGACCTAAAACTGAGAATTTAAAATCCAATCAAATTGCAGCTACTACATTCGTTATATTAGCTATCATACTATCTATAGTGGTTATTGCTGGATATGAATATGACCAGTACAAATTCGATAAGAACTTACAATACAAAGGGGATTTGAGTTTAACTTGTTTTGAAGAGTTTAATACAGATTCATCAAAGCTAAAATGTCTATCCATCGCTAATAATTACCATAATAATATAACAATTATAAGATAGGAGGGTTATATGCCAGTAGATGAAAACTTAAGGTCTGGAGTAAAAATAGGGAAGATAGTAGGAGGAATATTATTATTGCTACTTATTGTATTCAATGTATTTTATATAATAGGTCCAGGAGTCAGAGGTGTTCTTATAACATTAGGTAGTCCTAGCCTAGATGCTAAAGAAGAAGGACTACATTTTAAGATGCCATTTGTCCAGAATATAGTTAAGATGGACATTAAAACCCAGAAATATGAAGCTGACGCTTCTGCTGCTTCTAAAGACTTACAAATTGTATCTACAAAAATAGCCGTCAATTATCATCTTACACCAGATTCAGTACCAGTTTTGTATAAAGAGATAGGTGTTGGTTATCAGGATAGAGTAATACAGCCAGCTGTCCAAGAGATGGTAAAGGCGGCAACTGCCCGATTTACTGCTGAAGAACTTATAACAAAGAGGGAGGATGTAAAAGAGACAATTAGAACCTCTCTGAGAGAGAGGTTAGCTATAAGAAATATCATAATTGAGGATATATCTATAACTAATTTTGATTTTAGCCCTTCATTCAATCAAGCTATTGAGAATAAAGTAACTGCGGAGCAAAATGCACTCGCTGCGAAAAATAAGCTGGAACAAATAAG
>ERZ1292644.822-Hain-H14-01um-R2-822-length-18122-cov-7_pt1 | contig 16137 bp, 17 predicted proteins | sample MGYA00564402_ERZ1292644 | MGnify/ENA primary metagenome ERZ1292644 (study PRJEB36523, sample SAMEA6512644) | groundwater metagenome | collected 2019-01-09 | study: AquaDiva: Metagenomics assemblies of 32 groundwater samples
CGCTCGGGCTACTGCACAAGCAAGTCGTGAAGGATTCGTGTATGAGTCGGCAAGGCATCCCGGATTACCTCGTGACGATGCGGAAGCCTGGGGAGAACCCTGAGCGTGTTGCTGGGCGGCTCGTAGATTTCGCTGGCGAGGACGCGCCGAAGATGGGGCATGACGAGACGCGCAACAGCATCAACATCTGGCAACGGTATGCCTCCCCGGTCTGGATGGACATCAACCCATCGGACACGCTGCAATTCAGGAGCGCCCGCGAGAACGACGACGAGCGCCACATCTGCCCGCTCCAACTCGACGTGATCCGGCGCGGCATTCAGCTCTGGACGAACCACGGCGATCTCGTGCTCGATCCGTTCATGGGCATCGGCAGCACGGGCCACGTCGCGCTCGAGATGGGCCGGCAGTTCGTCGGCTTTGAGCTGAAGCCGTCCTACTATGACTGTGCCGTCAACAATCTGAAGCACGCCGAGACAGACGCACGCAACGACGCGGCCGGATTGTTCCGCGATGATGCGCTCGTCGTCGGCTGAGGCGCACCCATGACCACGCCCGCCCCGCCCGCCTTCCCTGACGTGAACGTGCCCATCATCGGCCAGCGCGTCTCGCTTAAAGCCTTCTGCCCTACAGTGGTGATCACCTGCCACTGCTCGGAGATTCCTGAGCCGGTGATGATCGTCGGCGAAGCGCCGGGGACGTGCCCGAAGTGTCGGCGCGGCTACCTGATCGGTAAGATCACCCACGAGCACGGCCAGCCGCCGCAGATCGTCATTGGCATCGTGCAAGCGGTTGCAGGGCCGGATTCGTGAGCGCGAAGCAGACTCCGCAGCGGTCGTGGAAATCGGAGCCTCGCTGTTGCTGGTGCCAATCGCAATTTGTGCAGGCGATGATTCATGGCGTGATGGCGTGGCGCTGTCCCACGGACGCCTGTTTCGAGCGATGTGCGGCGTGGATGGACGTGATTGACGACGTGCTCTTTTTTCTCCCTCTGCCGAAACAGGCGGAACTCTACGAAGCCGTCGAGAGCCGGCGCTATCGAAAAATCTGCTGGGGCGGCCAAGTCGCGGGCGGGAAGAGTCGCGGCCTCCGGCAATTGTCGTATCGCTATTCGCGGCAGTTCGAGAATTTCTTCACGCTCCTACTGCGGCGCACCTACAACGAACTCGAAAGCTCGCATCTCATCCCGGCGAATCGCGATCAGAAGAAGCTCAGCGCGAAATATGCGCGCAATCGGCTGGTGTTCGGGAACGGATCGATCCTGCGCTTCGGGCATTGTCAGGACGAGAAAGATTACGAAGCGTATCTCTCCGACGAATACGACCTCATCATCTTCGATCAGCTCGAATCGTTCCTCGACACGCAGTTCACGGAAATCGGCGCGCGAACAGGACGCATTCAGCGGGCCGGATGGCGCGGGATTGTGCTAGCCGGAGAGAACCCAGGCGGGCCGCAGGCGTCATTCGTGGATGAACTCTTCATCACGAAGAATCGTGACCGCGTGAAGTATCCGAGCTACAACCCTGACGAATACCTCTTCATCTCCGCGCACCTTGAAGATAATCCGTACGTGGCAGAAGGTTACGCCGATTTCATCGCGGACCTCCCTGAAGCGAAACGCGAAATGTATCGATTCGGGCGCCGCGACATTTTCCCCGGCCAATACTTCACGAGTTTTGTGCATCCGCTGCGGATTCAGCATGTCACCGTCGCGCCGGACTATCCGCGCATCGGCGGCTTCCATTGGGGCTACTTCAAATCCGGGATCATGCTGTGGGCAGTCGCGCTGCCTGATGGGCGGCTCTACATCGAGCGCGAATTCGTCTTCGATGAGACCGTGGCGGCGAACGTCGCGAAGCAAGTCGTGGCCGCAACGGGCGGGCTCACGTTGGCTCACACATTCGGGAATGCGCCGTCCGATGTGCCAGACGTGAAGGTCGGCGAAGATGTCTTCGAGACGTTGCACAGAGCGAAGTTCACGGTGTATCGGTCAGAACATGATCCGGTCGCCGGCTGGCAACGGCTCCAACACTGGTTCGCGGTTGAAGGCGACGGGAAGCCCGCGCTGATTGTCGATCCGTCCTGCACGACGCTCATCAAGACGGTCCCGCAGTTGATTCAGGCGCCGACGGACATTGAGGACGTGGACGACGGCGGGGCAACATCAGCCGCGAAGGCGCTGCGCTACATCGTCATGTCACGGCCGCAGCGGAGCATGTCAACCTCGAAGTCGCCCGTGCGGGATCTGTCGCTGCTGGACGAACGGACGCGGCATGACATTCAGCGGCTGGCACGGATTGAAGCGCGCGAGCGCGGCAGTGATGGCCCGAAGCGCATGGATGCCGGATGGCCGTTCGGGCTCAATGAATGACGCGAATCGCCAAAATCGCCACTGTGCTAGACTGGCAGGCGTGATCGTCAGCGCCAAGATTCACGCCAAGGCTCTCGAAGACCTCGCCGCGGAACGGGCGAAGCGCGAAGTCCTGAGCCTGTCGGCGCAGTCGCTTCAGGCGCATGTGGATTGGCTCTGCCTGCTGGTCAACCAACTCGAACAAGAGCGGGCGATTCTCTACCGGAAGATCACCCACCTTGAGATTCCGGTTCCATCGTTCGCCCAACACTCCAACGCCCTCCCAGCCTTGACGGAGCATGTGCGCGATCTGTGGGCCAGCCTCGATGATGGCTCCGTGACGGACTGATGAAACCACCGCTGCCGTCCGCCGCTCGCCAGCCGTCCCAACTTCCGACCCGCACGCCAGAACTGACCGACCCTGAACTGCTCAAGCTGTGGGACACGGACAAGAAAGAATGCTTCGCTGACCGCTGGAACTTCGAGCGCCAGTGGACGAAATCAGGATTGTATGTCGCAATGGAGCAATGGCTCGCGCCCTATTCGCGGTCACGCGGCTGGGCACGCGCTCGCGTCGGTGCCAACGTGCCGATGCCAGTGAGTCATTATCCGAAGGTCGGCGTTCAATCGTTGCGCGCCATGCTCACGTCGATCAAGTCCGGCGTGAACGTCAGACCCACGAGCAAAGATCCGAAAGCGGTCATCACGGCCGCGACCGCGCAAGACTACGATCCCATCCTGCGCGATCTACATCACATGCCGGACGTGATGAACGAATTCGATTGGTCGTTCATCGTCTACGGCAACGCCTGGCTGCATACGTATTGGGATCCGCTCGCCGGGGCGCCGCGTGATGTGCCGTGGGAAGTCTGCGACGGCTGCGGGCTCGAGAATCGCAGCGACGACATCTCGGAAGCAAAAAACACCTGCCCCGGATGCGGCGGGATGGACTTCTCAGACGCGATGGACGAAGCGGGCGAACCGCGGATCGACCGCGAATACGAAGGCGCGGCCGTCACCGTCGCGCTCTCCCCACTGGAGATTGCCTTTCCGTTGCAGTATCCGCGCTGGTCAGACGTGCCGAAACTCGTGCGGATGCGCTTCCGCGACAAGTCCTATTACGAAAATCATCCTGATCTTCAGGAGCAGATGAAGGGCTTCAACTACTCGAAAGGCGCGTCGGAACGGTCGCTCCAAATCGTGCAGTCGTTGCCGTATCAAAGCGACATCGGACAATCGCGGCGCGGGATGCCGGCGCCAGGATCAGGCGCGAGTCCATCGGAAGCTGAAGGCGCGCCAGAATTCGAGTGCTGGCACCGGCCCTGTCCGGAATATCCCGATGGCCTCGTGTATCGCATCGTCGGAGAAAGCCATCCGAAAGTACTTCGCATTCCCAGCGAAGGACTGCCAGGACCGCTCCCGTATCGCGATGTGAAAGGCCGTCCGCTGTTCACCTTCGCGCACGCGGCCTATGAGCACGTCGGCGGGCGCACGCTCGGCTCGGGTGCCCTCTATCCGGCGATCCCGAAGATTGACGCCCTCAACCGTCACGACTCGCTCGAAGAAATGATCGTGATGGGCATGGCCTCTCCGGTGTGGATGGTCGCGAAAGGATCTGAGCCGGAATTTTTAGAAAAGAGCGGACGCCCGATGATCGTGAATTGGGATCCGCTGGTCGCAGGCGGTAAGGGCGAACCGAAGCGCATCAAGGGCCAAGAGCCGGGCGGCTCGTTCCCGCGCATCCGCGAACAGAAGATCGCGGACATCGAGGAAGCGATGGGGACCGGCTCGCTGATCAAAGGCGCGCAGCCGGCCGGAGTGGAGGCCTACTCCGCGCTGGCGCTGCTCGATGAAATCAGTAAATCGCGCTTCGCGAATGCATTTCAGGCGCGCGCAGAAGTCGGGATTCAGTGGTTCCGATGGGCGCTCGAACTCGAACGCCAATACGGTCCCATCTCCCGGTCGCATTCGCTCATGGCGCCCAACAGCGGATGGGCACTCAACATCTTCCAGAAGGCGGATCTCTCGCTCTTGGGCGATGTCACGATCATGGTCGAAGCTGGAACGACGATGCCGACGACGCTCCTCGGGCAGCGCGCGAATCTCGAACACGGCAATCAGCTTCGCTTGCTCGACCCGGCAAATCCAGATGTCCGGTTCGCGATGATGAAATTGCTCAAGATCACCGAACTCGATCCCGGCATGAACGCGCACGTCGAAGCGTCGCTGAGAATCCAAGAAGCGTTCATGACGTGGCTCGAAGACGGCGGGCCGGCGAAGCTCCGCACAGCACCCGATCCCGTCACAGGGCAACCCATGCCAGACATGACCGACCCTGCGTATCCGCTCCAGTGGCAAGCGTGGTATGACCCGACGATTCACCGGCAGCAGTGTTTGCTGTGGGCGAATTCAGATCGCATGGTTGAACTGTTCAAGAAATTCCCAGCCGCAACGGGGCTCGTCACGGCGCATCTCGCCGAAATCGACCTCGCGATTCAGATGCGCCAAGCGGGCGACATGGACCCGAACCCAACGCCTGAGACGACTCCACCGCAGCCGCAGGGGGCCGGACGAGCGATGGCGAACAGCCAGCAGAATTCCGCGCCCGTCGGGAATACCCCCCAGCCGGCGATGCCGGCGCTCAACGCCGCCACTCCCACCGTCCAATAATCGCCTCGCCGTGTCAGCGTGACACGGATACCAGCTATCCCATTCGGCCTAATTTCGTTGTCGATTTGACACAGGCGTGCTCCTTGTGTGACACTTCCGGCTGTCATGTTGACGATCCGATGTTCCACCCGCCCGGAGTACCACCATGCCTGAGCCTGTTGTTGCACCAGAATCTACCAGTTCCACACCGGCTGTTGTTCCATCCTCGGCCGCAAACTCAACCGTTGTTCCACCCTCGACCACAGACGCCTCAACCACCGCCACGAAGTCCTACACCTACACCGAAGATCGCAGCAATTGGGTCACGCCGGACAAGCTGAAAGCGAACGAACGCGCCTGGGAGCACGATCGGCGACGCGCCGCGAAGCTCGAAGCCGACCTCGCCGAAGCGACCAAGCGCGTCCAAGCCCTCGCGGGCGTGGCGCCGGCCGACCCGGACGCAGACGAAGCCCAGAAGGTGCTCGCCGCGCTCTACGCCATGGCGCCCCATCTCAGACCGGATCGGATCGCGCCCGCCCACGAAGCGGCCGAACGACTCCAGCAAGCGGAGAAAGAACGATGGGACGATCACCGCGATGCGATCTTCGATGACCTCAAGGGGCGCGTGGCGAAGGCGCTCGGCAAGGACAAGCTCGGCGAATCAGCGGCGCGGAAAGTCGTCGCGGCGTTCAAAGCCTACGTCCCTGATCAGGAAGCCGACCCGGACGCCTACGCCGTGTGGGCACGGCGCTATCAGCGGAACGATCCGACATTGCTCGATGAATTCGTCGAGGAATTCACGAGCGACTTTCTGACGCCCGCGATGCGCGCTGGACTCGTGCGGCCCAAGGTGGCGGTCCCGAGTGGCGGCTTCTCGCGGCCCGTGGTCAAGACTGAAGAGAAACCAAAACCCGGCAATCTCGACGCGGCGATGGATCGCTACGTTTCGGTGCTCAGAGAGCGCCAAGCGGGCTAATCGTCGCGCATTGACAGCAACGAGGCATACACATGGCTGGCGCTGATACCACCACTCAGGATTATCTCTACAACGAGATCGTCCTGCCCGAAATCACCGAAGGGGTCAACAACGAATTCCCGCTGAAGGATCTCTGCGAAGACATAGACGTCTCCGAGGACTACGCCGCTGGCCGTGGAGTGAAATGGAAGCACCACGCCAAGCGCAACGTCTCGCCGTTCTTCACCCGTGAAGGCGCGGCCTTCGCCATCGCTGGCAAGCAGGGCGGCGTCGAAGGGCTGATCACCCCAGCCAAGCTCATGGCGCGGATCAAGATGACCGCCGAAGCGATGAGTTACGGCACGTCATCCGACGCGGCCATCAAATCCGGCAAGAAGGAAGAGATCAACCGCATCATCGAGGACATTTCGTGGCGCGAAGAAGGCGCCCTCGGGATGGACGGGCGCGGGATTCTCTGCTACCTGAACGGCGAACCCGGCACCGGCGTCACGCCGGCCGAAGTGGACACGCCCGGCAACATCGCCGGCGCGGATTTCGGGAACCGCTACCTCCAGACGGACATGTTCGTCGGCGCGATCAACCCGACGGGCAACGTCCTCCGCGCGGGCATCGTCCAGATCGCGGCGGTGTCAGACGATGGCACGGACTTCACGCCAGCGACGGCATACAACTCAGCGTGGGCGGACAATGACTACATCGTCCACGCGGCCAACGGCTCCGTCACGGACATCCTCGACACGTCGTTCGAAGCGGCGTATCGCGGTCTGCCGGCGCTCGTGGACGACTCGACGAACTGGGACAACTACTTCGGCGTCCTGCGGTCCGTCGTGCCCTCCGTGAAGTCCTACGTCAACGCCTCAACCGGGGCGCTCTCGACTGACCTGCTCCAGCGGCTCGCGGATGTCGTCTACCAGAAACTCGGCGGCAAGGTGGATCTGATGGTGACGCACCCATCGATCCGGCGCCTGATCATCCAGCTCACTGAACAGGACCGCCGGTATCAGGGCGCGTCATTGATGAAGCCGGACCCTGGCACCGTCGCGTTTCAGCAGGGTGATCTCACGATGGGCGAAGTGCCGATCAAGGCGATTCGGTCCATGCCGCTCACGCAGCTCTACCTGCTCGACTCGAAGAAGATGGGGCTCAAGCGACTCGTCGCGGAAGCCGGCAAGTTCGTGGACGAGGACGGATCGATCTGGCAGCGCGACGGGACCGGCGCCGCCGCGACGGATTCGTTCGAGTGCTGGTATCGCCGAATCCAGCAATACTTCATGGCGAACCCAGGCAAGTGCGCGCGCGCTGACTCGATCACCGGGATGACGCTTGTGGTCGTACGGAGCGAATAGGCCATGTAAGAGCAGAGCATGAAAGGAACGCACTGATGGCTGCATTCGGCGACACCGTGACGATTGTGAATCGCACGTCTGAGACACTGATCCCTGGCGTGCGGTTCGACGGGCGGGAGTATCCGATCCCGCCCGGCGAGAGTACCGGCTTTCCGAAGGCATGGGTGCCCTACGCCAAGGCGCAGAATAAGCTGATGGGGAGTCAGCATCCGTTCAACCCCAGCCAGTATGTCTCGCTCGTCGGCGTGAAAGACACCAAGGACGACTGCTCTCCGCTCAGCCAGTCGGACGAACCGCAATGCCTCGACCGCTCTGGCGACAAGCGGCGGGGACGTCGGAGTAAGGTCATCGAAGCAGACGGGCCGACGCCGTTTGACGCGCAGATGCCCGGAGCGATTGACGGGTTCGCGTCACGCTAATGACGAACTTCATCAGGGATCGGAATCGGTTTCAGTTGGCGCCCCCGCCTGCGTGGTGGCTGCGCGCCCTCTTGGAATTCGATGCGTCACTGGTGCTGATTCCGTCACGGGTGGAACCGCTGTATCGCATCGGGCAGCGTCGGCGGTGGGACGACCGCAAGATCGCCACGGACGTGGCACCACATCCCGATACGCGCATGATGACGTCCTACGGGTTGGTGCCGGTCACGTCGGTCATCAGTAACACCGGGGGATGGGTCTGGAGTCCCACGGTCTTTCTGCAACTCAAGGCGCGGGCCGGCTGGCGGCAGGGTTTGACGCCAGCACAAGCGGCGGACGCGGCGGACGCGGTTGACCGCAAGGACGCACTCGACAGGAAGATCGTTCGCAGTGATCGCCTCGACAAGCAACTCGATTGGATGCGCACCGTCGCGCAGTGGCACACTGGCGAAAAGGTGCTCGTGGGTCAACCCTCGGAGTTTTCTGCATCGCTCGCGCGATTGGCTCAGCGCGCCACTTCTGGGCCTTCCTCTGGACGCACCGCCCAAAGCGATGCACGGATCGCATGATCGTGATCCGTGTGGTTCACGCCGGGTAGGGCGAGGGAGTGTAAGTCATGGCCGCATTCGCACGAGAAGACGCCAACAAAGTCTGGCAACGGGTCGCGCAGCATCTCGCCAGCACGTCGAATCCACTGATCCAGGAAGCGTTTCGGAAGCTGAAGTCGTATCAGGCACAGCACAACCGCGCCGCACAACTCCAGTTTCTTCAGTTCACGGCGGCGGAGGCGGCGACGGCTGGCGGAACCGTGCTAGGGTCCGGTGTCGGAAGCATCATCGGGGTCTACGTCAAGAAGACGACGGCCGCGACGCAGAACACCGTGAAGCTGTATGACGATGCGACGGACGACACCACTGGCGGGAACGCCATCGCCGCCTACGACATGCGGATCGCCAGCTTGGAGTGTTGCGAAGTCTGGCCGGTCGGGATACTGCTCGCGACAGGGATTGTCGTGACCGCGCATACGACGCTCCTTGGCACGACGGATGGATCGTCCGCGAACGCCGGCAGCGGGTTCGTCATTATTCGGTAAACGTCACCGTCTGAGTCAGCAGACGCCGTTGTTCGCTTTCGCCCCACGGTTCACTCGCGACTGACTGCGCGACTGGACCATGGGCAGAAGGTGTGATTCGTGGCCAATAGCAACATTCGACGAGGGCCGTCGGCTGGCGGCGCCCCGCCAGAATTCAGAAATCGCCAGAGTGCCGTCGGGGTCTACGTGGATGGCAGCACTGGCGATCTCGTCGTCGGCGATGGCACCGCCGCTGTGGGGTCCACCACCGCGAAGCGCTACGCGCGGTCCGCGTCTCCGGTCATCACGGGAGACGCCGGGACCGGCATGATCTTCGCAAAAACCGTGCTGTTCACGGAAGACGCCACGACCACGATCCACACCGGGACGGTCACTATTCCGGCTGGCGCGACACTGCTCGACATCCTCTGGGTGCCAGAAGTCCTCTGGACTGACAGCTCGGCGGTGATCACCTGCGGCGACGCGGCCAGCGCTAATGGCTGGTTCACGTCCTGCAACGTGTCGGCGACGGACCTCATCCTCGGGGAACGGCTGCAAGCGTCGGAGGATAACAATTGGGGCGGCGTCAATGGCACCTACCTCACCACTGCCGGACGGTTCGGGCAACAGGCCACGAATATGATCGGCGGCTACTGTCCCACGGAGTACAGCGTGATCGGGGTCATCACGGTCACAACGCCATCAGGCACCGCAGGGCGCACACGCATGACGGTGCTCTGGATGGTCGGAGAGACGGTTGCGCCGGTGCTCACGTAAATGGCTGACGGCTACCATCGCAATCGCACCGTCTTTGAGGACATCTCGGACTCGGTGTCTATCGACGCACTCACCAGCACGGTCACGCCAGTGGCGGCAAAGGCGCGGGAAACCATCTTCGTGCAGCGGGTCATGGCGACCGTTATGGGGGCCGGCGTGGCTGGATCAACGTGGACCGTTACAGATACCAACGGCACGGTACTCATGGCGGATCTGGTCGCAGATGCCGAAGGCGAACTCGCGCCAGTCGATTTCGGCGCGAACGGTCGGGCACTCAAGGAAGGCGAAGGACTGCTCATCTCAGTGGACCCCTCATCAGGGTCCAGCGGCATCGTGACATGGGAAGGCTATCGTAAACGCACAGGCGTCGGAGCGGCGTAACTCGTCAGCTCCCAAAGGACAAGGACACATCATGGCGGAAACCACCTTCACGCAACTTCATGGGCAGCTCTACAAAGCGTCCTCTCGGAATCGCGTCTACACCGGCGTCTCGGCCACAGGCGGGATCGCGCTGATCGTGGCGGCGACGACGGGGGGCCACCCGACGCTATGGAACCCCTCAGACAGCGACCGCAACGTGAGCCTCGTTCGGCTTGAGCTGTCATGGGTGAGCGGCAACAACGCGCCTGGGGCGATCACGTGGGCCTTCGTGACCGGAACTGGGTCGGCTGTGGCAACCGGGGCGGCCATCGCGACCGCGACGCTCGTCGATCCGGTCGGCATTGTCGGAGGGGCGCTGGACAAGAAGGCGAAGTGGTCCCCGACGACAAACACCTTCACCACCGCGCCGGCGTACTTGCGCCCGACAGGTTTCTCGCTGTTCACGGGCATTGGGGCCACCGCCGTGGCGCCGTTCACGCTGCGCGCAGACTACAACGGGGATTTCGTGATCGCGCCAGGCACCGCCATCTGCCTCTGCACGCAAGCGGCCACGACCACATCGCTGTTTCAGGTCGCCGTGACGTGGGAAGAAGTGGACATCGTGTGATGCGCGTCGCACTCGCACTCACGGCGCTGATCATCCTGGTGTCGTCGCCTGTCTTCGCGCAGGTCGCCCAACCGACGGGCTGTCCTCGCGGGGATGGCGGGGCCGTGTGTCTCGGGGCCGGAGGCGCGCCACTGGATGTCGCGCTCGTCTCGGATGGCACCACGTATGTCCGGCTGACTCGCGCCGGCGTGATCACGTTCGCCAACGGGGCCACAATCAGCGGGACGACGTTCCCATTCGTCTTCGGGAGCCAGGCGGCCGGCGATACGATGTATGCCTCATCGGCGACGGCGTGGTCCAGGCTAGCCGTGGGAGCCTCGGCTGGCATGTTCTTCCGTTCGACCGGGACGCTGCCCGCGTGGTCTACCTTGATCCTCCCGAACGCGGCTGTGGCTGGCGATACCGTCGTGGCTACGGCAACTAATACGTGGGGGGCCGTGACAGCGGTCGCGGCTGGGCGCCTCTTCCGCGCGGCTGGGACTGGAACGGTCCCCGCATGGTCCACAATGACGCTGGCGGATACGTTCGTCGCTGGCGATCTAGTTGTGGCCACGGCGACGAACGTCGTGGGCAGCGTCGCGGATGCGGCGGCAGGCCAAGTGCTGACATCCGGCGGCGTCGGCGTGGTACCGGCCTACAGTGCAACGCCGGTCGTGACCAGCGTGACAGGGCGACTCATCACGAGCGGCACCGTGACCTCCGTGGCGAATGTGGGCGCGGATTCATGCGGCACCACAGCCGCCACGATTGCCGGCACCGACAACGCAGGCATCGTCACGGTCGGCGCGACGGCTGGCACGCAATGCCGCGTGACGTTCAGCGCCGCCGCAGCCACGCGACGGCTGTGCATCGTGAACAACGAAACCACCGCCAATCTGGCGCGTACGACCTATGTGTCCGTCACCACGACTGATTTCCTCGGCACGTTCGTGGCGGGGGATGTCCTCGCCTACGTCTGCTTGGCGAGATAGTGACGTGTGGCGACCACCCTTGCTAGCCTGATCGGACAAGCGAGACTCCAACTCCAAGACCTCGGAGCGCTCGACACTCCCGCCACGCCCACGGTCACGCCGCAGGGGACGACCGGCGCCACGTCCTACAGCTATAAGGTCGTCGCGCTCGCCCAGAACGGCGTCAGTGCGGCGTCAGCAGCCGGGTCCACGACGACAGGAAACGCGACGCTCAGCGCGTCAAATACGAACCGCGTGACGTGGGTCGCCATCAGCGGGGCGTCCGCCTACCGGATCTACCGGACGGTCGGCGCCGCGACCCAAGGACTCATCGCCACTGTTGGCGGCACCACGACGCTGGACGATACTGGCCTCACGGGGGACTCGTCCACGGCGCCAGCGACCGCCGCAGGCACGATTTTCTGGACGGCGGCGGAACTACTCGACATCTGCCTCGATGGCCTCCGGGATATGTGGCGGGCGATGATCGACCTCCACCAAGAGCATTTCATGACGGTGGACGCGACGAACGTCAGTCTGGCGGCATCGACCGCGACGTTGACCGGCGTGCCGGCGGATACGTTCCGTGTGCTCTCGATTGAGCCACGCGACACGAGCAGCACGGCGACGACGCGGTTCGTGACGTTCGTGCCGACGAACTACAACTCGCGTGAATTCATGTATGCGCGCTCGCTGTCCACGGAAGATCCGAGCGGCGGCACACGGGTCTACTACGTGATCGCAGCGGCAGGGTCGCCAGTCGCGGCGCCGACGATCTACGTCGCCCCGCAGCTCAGCTCGGCGCTCAACCTGCGGTTCGTCTACATCCCAACGCTCGGCACGTTGACGGCCGACTCGAATAACCCAATCCCTGGGGAATCCGACAAGGCGATCAAGGCGTGGATTGTGGCTCATGCGTCAGCGAAGCAGCGCGACGACAACAGTCCAGATCCGAACTGGCTGGCGATCTACTCGACGGAGAAGCAATCGATCCTCACGGCCAGCACGCCACGGCAAGAACAGGAACCGCGCTACATCAGCGGTGCCTTCGATGACTACGATGACAGGTGGCTGTAGATGCCGAAGCTCAACGTCTACGGGCTTGGGTCGTCTGGGGTCAACGTCGATAAGTCGCCGCTCCAATTGGACGACAACGACCTGACGAAGGCGCAGAACGCCGTGCCGATGCCAGGGGTGAAGGGCAGCATTAAGAAGCGGCCTGGGCTCGTGAAGTTCGATACCGATGTCGCGGCGGGGTCGATCAGTGGGTTCATTGGGGCGCCGCTTGGGCCTGGGCCTGGGGCCGGGACGGATGATGAATCGGTCTACTTCGTCGCGAACGCTGCGGGGACGTGGTTTCAGACATCGAACAGCTTCAGTACCTCGACGACGGTGAGCACGTTAGCGACGGCGGTGTCTCCGAATGTGCCGAGCCTCATCGTTGATCGCCGCCTCTACTACGTGTCAGGGACAACCATTCGAGTCTTCGACGGCATCAAAGATGCGCTGTTCAGCACGCTCAATGCGGCCTACACCATTAGATGTTTAGGACGCCACGGCACGACGATTCTTGTTGGGGTCAACGTCAGCACGTCAGGATACATCTTAGCGATGGATACGGAAGGCCGCGTGAGGCAGCTCGGCGCGGTGCTACCAAGCAATGTCCTCCCGCGTGGCATGGCCGTGCATCAGAACCGTCTGTACGCTCAAGGGACTCTCGCGTCAAACACTCGCACGATATATTCAATCCGGTATGCGGACGCCACTGACACCACGGCATGGACGCTTGAGGCGTCGTTGGGGGGGGGCACTGCGCCGGTCCTGGCGTTGACGCAATTCGTCTCCGCGCCTGATGGCTTACTCTATATGACGTTCGGCGGCGACTCAGGCATCATTGTGTATGTTCGTCCGGTGTCAGGGGTGTGGGTTCAGAGCTTAGGGTCAGGGGCCGCGTCAGGAGCCGCCGGGACGAGCCTCGCCGTGTTCAATGGAACCCTCTACGTGGCGACCTATAACAATCCCAACGGGGCCGCCGCGAACGGGAACACGGTACAGAAGTATGAGGCTGGAGCCTGGGGGGCGAACGTCCTCAATGACACGACGGCGACGCTGCCACTCTTCGGACATCTCTACGTCGCCGGCAATAAACTGTTCTACGTCCAATCAGGTCGTAGCTACGTGCATTACACGACGGACGGCACGACATGGACGCAGGTGTCCGTGTCCTCGGCGATTGTGAATGCGTTTGGCTACTTTCCAACCGGCGCGGGAAGCGGGCCGGCGTTCGGGGCCACGTCCTCATTCGTGCTTCTCCAGGGCGGCGCGAGTCTGCAACTCTACAATCAGGCGGGGACGCTCTCGACACTCACGCTGCCGTCAGCGATCACGCTGGATACCAATCGGCCTCCGAGATTCACTATTTACGACCGTTTCATCGTGATGGTGAACACACCGAGCCGGCCCATCACCATTGACGCCGCTGGGGGTGTGCGTGTGCTCACCCCGCTACCGCCAACGGTCGCGCTGACACTCGATGATGACGGCGGCGCCGGGAATCTCTCGGGCGACTACAAAGCGTTGCAGACCTACGTCATTCGAGACAGCGACGGGAACATCATCGCGGAGTCGGATTACGGGCCAGCGATGGACGCGGCGTTTGTCGCAGCGGCGGATACGTTAGACGCTGAAGGCGTCAACCTGTCATCGGAGGCCGTGACGGATAGCCGGCTGTATCGCACGACGAACGGCGGCGCCGTCTATTTTCAGTGGATCGATGTGAACGGCAACGCGCTGACCCAATCCGTCTCGGATGACACGACGGACGGCGCGCTCAGCCTCGTCGCGGCGCCGTCTCTCGGCACCTGTCCGAATATGTCGCTCGTCGCCTCGTGGCGCGGGCGTCTGTGGGGCGTGGATCGGGCCGATGTGGATTACGCGAGGTATTCGGAAGCCGGCGTGATGTATGCGTGGCCGGCGTTGAACAGTCTCCTGATCGGTCGGGCCGGGGCTGACGCGAGAGGGATTACCGCGTTCATCCCCCGCCGAGACGCGCTCGGCATCGGGCGACGGGACGGCCTCTACCAAGTGACCGGATCGACGCAGGCGAACTACAACGTCGTGACGCTCTCGGAAGCCTGCGGCGTCGAGTCTCAAGAGACGGTGAAGGTCTATCGCGATGTCGCTTACTTCCTCTGGAAGGATGGCGTCTACCGATGGGGACCGACCGGGATTGACTGCATCAGTGACGGGAAGGTACGCGACTGGTTCGTCTCTGATACCTACTTCAACCGGGGGCGGTTTACGTTCGCCTTCGCCGGGATTGATCCGGTCAATAATCGCTATCGGCTGTTCCTCGCGGCGCTCGGGTCCGTCGTGGAAGATCGCTACGTCGAATACGACATTCAAGACGGGACGTGGTGGGGACCGCACAAGACGGCCGCATTCACGACGTTTACCGCCGCAGGCGGAACAGCCGACAGCAACGACCGTTTCCTCCCGCTGATCGCCTCATCGGACGGGTATCTCTGGAAGAATCAAGCAACGCAGACGGACAACACGTCGGACGGGATTGACTTCGAGATTACAACGAAACGGCACGACGGGCTGACGCCAGACATCGAGAAGAATTGGGGGCAGCTCTCGCTCATCTCAAAGGTGCAAGCGGCCGGGTCACTGACCGTCACGCCCTACGTCGGAAGCCTGAATGCCGCAGCAGGCACGGCGATCACCGCGGACATGACGAAGGGGCGCGAAAAGCTTCCACGGATGGGCGCTGGGAAGCACTGCGGATTCAAGTTCAGCCACACAACGAACGCGCAGGACGTGGAACTCTACGGCTATGAACTGCCGTTTTACGAATTAGGGCGCCGATGAACAGGACGAAAGGCACACTCAAGCGTCTGGCTGGGCCAATGTTTGTACCACTGTTCAATGCTGACAGAAACATCTACACGCCGCCAGCGAACACGATCTATGCCGTCATTCGCCACATCCACGTCTCCAATGTGTCAGCGGGCGCGGTCACATTCTGGCTGTATGTCGGCGGGAATGCCGGCACTGTGGCGGGCACGGAGATTGTCGGCGAACGTGTGATTGATACACGCGACGAGTTCGACTACGACTGCATCACGAAACTTGTGGGGAATGATAGCGGGTCGGCGGGCTATCTCACGGGATGGACGGACACGGCGTTGTCCCTCGTGATCACCGTTGAAGGCGAGCAATTCCGTTCCTGATTGGTTATGGCCTAGATATTTACAGCATCAACTTACTCACACTCAAAGGAGCAGATCAATGGCAGGAACACTTAAGCGACTTGCAGGACCGGCGTATCTGGCAGCCGCCGCGACCGACATTTACACGCCAGCAGCGTCCACAATTTACACCGTCCTTCGTCACATTCACGTCGCGAATGTGACGGCTGGGGCTGTCACGTTCACGCTGTATATCGGCGCGACTGGCGGCTCGGCAGCGGGCACGCAGATTTTCGCCGCGCGTTCTGTGGCGGCGAATTCTGATTTCGACTACTACTGCGTCAAGAAACTGGTCAGCACGGACTTTCTCACTGGGCTGGCGAGCGCGGCGACCTCGTTAACAATTGTTGTTGAAGG
>ERZ1292644.963-Hain-H14-01um-R2-963-length-16046-cov-4_pt1 | contig 16046 bp, 24 predicted proteins | sample MGYA00564402_ERZ1292644 | MGnify/ENA primary metagenome ERZ1292644 (study PRJEB36523, sample SAMEA6512644) | groundwater metagenome | collected 2019-01-09 | study: AquaDiva: Metagenomics assemblies of 32 groundwater samples
GAACGGGGCGACACGGGCCACGTCGGCAGGAATGTACGTCGAACAGCCGTACTCGAGCCCACGCCGATGGCACGCCTCCCGAATGTCGGCGTGCCACTCGATCGGGTAGGCGAGCTTGCGATAGGACCAGAGGTACTCTGGGGCGCGCCGGCGCGCGCAGATCGCCTCGGGGTCGGAGGTCCACTGGTTCTTGAACACGTCGCACCCCACCTGGGCGGCGAGGTCCACGAGGCGGAGCATGGTGGCGAGATCACCTTCGTGGGTGGAGCCGGGTTCAGCCACAACGAGTGTTTTCATGGCCACACCTGAATGTGCATTGCGTCGTGGAAGAACGACCACACCAGATGCCATCCCACAATCCCCACACTGATGCCTACCGCCCAGTGTCGAGTGACGGCGAGAATGACTAGCCAGATCAGAAACGCCGCGCCGACAAGAACTTGCCCAGTCGTCATATCCCCTCCCCCACCAGCCCCCGCAACGCCTCCACGCTCAGCCGCCGCGCCGTCTGGCTCGAATACCGGAACCCCGCCAGCACCCGCTCTTCTCTGCGGTGCGCCCGGTACGGCCACTCCGGGGCCGCCGGCTCAATCACGTAGCCCGCCCGGTGCCACACCGCGCGCGGGGATTCGTCGTCGGTCAGGAGCAGTTCGTGGATCTTCTCGGAGGTCCGCAGCCCCACCGCCTTGCGCGGGTAGTCGGGGCCCGCGATGGCCTCGGCGAGATCTACGAGGCTCGCGGCGGGGAGCGCGGGCACAACGATCTCGCCGCCCTGCATCGTCTGGAGCGTCTGGAGCACGAGCGCGACCGCCCCCTCGAGCGTGATCCAGAACCGAGTGCAGCGCTCGTCGGTGATGGTGAGCGGCTGGCCTGACGCCACCTGAGCGCGCCAGAGGGGGATCACGGAGCCTTGCGAGCCCGCCACGTTGCCGTAGCGAATCACGCTGATCTTGGTGCGCGGGTGACCGTAGAGATTCGCGTAGACGGCGTAGGCTTCGGCGGCCGCCTTGCTGATCCCGTAGGCCGTGCAGGGAGAGGCGGCCTTGTCGGTGCTCAGCACCACGACGCGCTCGACGCCACGGGCGATGGCCGCGCGCACGACGTTGACGGTGCCTTGGAAATTGGTGGCCATGAGTTCCTGCGGATCGTTGCCGGCCACGCGCTTGAGGGCGGCGGCATGAATCACGGTGTCGATCCGGTAGAGCGCGTCTTCGAGCCGGCGCGGTTCCCGCACGTCGCCCACCAGCGTGATCAGGCGCGGATCGTGGCCTATATCGTCGGCGAGGGCGGCGAGTCGATGTTCGCCTCTCGCAAGGGCGACCACCTTCTCGGCGAGGTTCTCTCGCAGGAGGCGGGAGGTAGCCGCGCGGCCGAACGACCCGCTCCCCCCGGTGATGAGCACCTTCACGCCGTCGCCCGCCGGCTCAGGAGATACTCCGAGTACATCAGATCGGCCGACACGTCGATGTCAACGGCCGCGTCCACCGGCATCATGTAGGGCCGGAGCCGATGGCTGTCGTAAAACTCGGTGGCGCGGAGCAACCACGCCGTCCACGCCCAGATCACGACGCCGTTGTGGCGGGCGTACTCGTAGCCCGTCTCCCTCAGCTGGCCAGGATGCCAGAGCCGGAGCGTGCCGTCGGGGTCGCGCACGCACGTCGTCCTAGGATTCTCCCGGCACGCCGTCATAGACAGCACCGCGTCCACGCTAGGCTCAAGGAGCCGGAACGACTCCACGAGGTGGCGCACCTCGCGGAACGGCGAGGTCGGCCACAGCACGCAGACAGCGCCGGGCAGATCGGCCGGATGCTGATCCTCAAGCCATCGCCGGAGTACTTGGATCACGGGCGGCCTCGCGGCCTTGATGTCGTCGGGCTGGTACTCCCAGCAGTTGTCGTACCCGTGCATGCTGAGCGTACGACCCACAGGCTCGAACGCGTCCACGGACACCACCACCCGATCAATCAACCCGAGCGCCTTGGCCTCGTACGCCATCTTGACGGTGTGGACGATGAGCGGCACCCCGGCGAGGGGCGCAACGTTCTTGCCAGGAAACCGCTGGCTCTGCCCCTTGGCCGCAATGAAGGCGACCGTCTTCATATCCGCCCCGCCTCCTCCACGCGACGCCACCGCACGCCCGTGCGATGTCGGCCAAGCCCCATCGGCGGGTCGGTCGGCGTGGCCATCGTGGCCACGGTCGCCGCCGCCGCTCGCGCCCGGCCCGGCGCGAAGTACACGCCCATCTCGACCTCAGGCCCGACCAGCCGCGCCCCGGCGTCATAGCACGGCGGGCAGACGCGAACGCGCGGCGTTGGGGCGGGCGGTGTCCCGGTCAAGGCGCGGCGCTGGCAAAACTCCGAGCCGATGGCGCCGCAAAGAGCACACCACAGTTGCTCGGTCGCTTCCGGGTGGCCCCAAGGACTCACGCGCGAAACCTCCGCAGCGCGTCGGCCTTGCGCCTCACGTGCTCGGCCTCGTCCTCCGGCAACGACTCCTGGCGCGCCCCCGCCGGCGGCGTCCACCGCATCGTCTGGTGCAGATCCTCGATCATCTGCTTGGCCTCGGCGATCTGGATCTCGCTGAGCGGCGCGGCGGGCAGCGCGAGGGTCTCGGCGAGAGCGCGGCGCCGGATCCCGCGAATCAGGTCTATGATCTCCACGGGCTGCGGGAAGTACTGCGTGGTCTTCCGCAACGTCCGCACCGCAACCACGATTTCGTTGAGCGTGAATGCGCTCAGATCGTCGAAGTACGAGTGCAGGAGCGTCGCCGTCAGGTCGACACGCTTCTGCTCGGCGATGATGGCCAGCTCCATGGCGAACAGCGGTCGGTCGGCATCAGTCATGGCTTGAGCCTCGGCCCGCGCGCTAGGAACTCCTGAGCGGCGGCGGCGTTTTTGGGACGGAGCAGTTGCACCTTGGCGGGCTCGTCAGTCCAGCGTCCCTGATTGAGCCACGTCGCCGGATGCGGGATGTACTTCGGATCGCGACTCGTCAGCTCCGTGTGCTGGCGCTCGAGACCCGCCATGATCTCGGCCGGAGTGGTCTTCTGGACGGCGACTCGCCATGCCTTATCGGCGGCGTCCCGGCCGACGTGACGCGGATACCGCTCGTAGAACTCCGGAAACCCCTCCCCCTCAGACTCCCCCTCCTGAACTACTAGCCTCTTGCCTTTAGCCTCTAGCCTGTAGCCAGGTCGGTTGCACGCATCCGGATTTTCCCGGAACATTCCATGAAAGTTACGGAAAAGAACCCGGGTTTCTCGGGAAAGTTGCTGGAACACCTCTGGCGTCGGCACCGGATACCACGTCGCCCTGGGATAGCGGATTTTCTGAAAGTCCTGCCAGAGCGGATCACACAAGTACCGTTGAGCCTGGTGCTCGAAGGGAATCAGGAGGCCGGACGCGACCACATGGTCGAGGGCGGTCACGATCAGGTCCTCCGGTTCGGCGGCGAGGGCGGGGTTGCCGGCACGTATCATGACGGCTGCGTAAGGCAACACGCCAAAGTTGTCGGCCACGAGAATGTAGTCAGTCCACACGCGATACTCCAAGTGGCTGAGCGCCGACACCTTCACCGACATGCGACACCGGGGGTGCAGGAACCGATCATCGGGCACAATCACCTCGGCCATCGGGAAGTGGTTGGTCGGCGCGGCAGGATTCGAACCTGCGACCCCTGGCTCCCAGGGCCAGTGCGGTACCGCTCCGCGACGCGCCGCCATCCGGTCATCCCGCCAGCCACACCATGAGCAGGCCCACGGTGAGCATCGCGGAGAGGGCTGCGGCAAGACCGAGTGACGCGGCGAACATCCCCCCGCCCCGCCGCTCCTTACGCCCGGAGAGTCCCGTGCGGCCGAACGGTCGGCCCACGAGCGACTCCGTGCACGGCGGGACGGGGGAACCGGAACGCATAGGTCACACCTCAGCCTTGGCCGAGGGGGGCTCGGCCTTCCTCTTCCGACCGTTCCCGTTCGGCGTCGGCATGTCCTTGAGCGCCTCGACGTAGACCGTAGCGGCGTCAAGTGTTGCCGCTGACATATCAAGCCCGCCCAGATGCTCTTTCCGGAGCGCGGCGCGCGGGGTCGCCTCGAGCTTGAGCCGCGTTTCGTGGCCCTCGGCGGCCGCGATCTTGAGCAGCCGCTCGGCTTCCTCAGGCGGTACGGCGGTCGTGCTGGCGCTGTCACTCCCAGCAGGGACGCGCTCGGGCTCAGGGTTGAACTGCCGGCGGATCGCGGCCAGGCCGTCCTTGAGCCGCTCGGAGCGCATCGACTCCATCTGCGTACGCGAGTAGGTGCCGAATAGCTCCTTGAGCAGCTTGAGCCGGCGATCCTTGGCCTCGGCCGACTGCCCGCCGAGCCCATGGGCCGTGAGCTCGCCGTCGATCTCTTCGAGGTAGATGGACCGCTGCCGGCGCTCGCGCGTCCACTCGGAATCGCCGTCCGCATCGGCCCCGGTGTTCGTCGACACGGCGACGTTGATGGGGCTGTAGACCCCCGTCTTGAGCCGGCTGACGTGCGGCTCGAAGAACTCGAACGTGGTAATGGCGGCGCGCTCCCAGAACGCCTCGATGGGCTCGTCGGGGTCGCGGCGCGGCACCGTGAAGGTACAGCCATCAATGACCGTCTTGCGATCCTTCCGGACCGTGGCCGTGCGCACGAGGGTAAAGCCCCCGCCCTCGCGGACCTGGTCGGCCTCCATCTCGACGAGCAGCGACGGCTCGAAGCCGAACTCCCCCTCGGTCTTCATCTTGACGCCGGACTTCACCAGCTTCGTCTTGCCGGTGGTGTCGTCGACCTCTTCGTCGAACTCGTAGCCCGCCCGCCCCGCGATGATGAGATGGATCGGGGCGTTGAGGTAGAGACTCGTCCACCGATCATTCCAGATACCCTTCAACTCCTGCCAGTCGCCGATCTCGAAGTAGCGGCGCGGGGCCTTGCCATTCTTGGCGCGCGCCTCGTTGACCCCGCCGAGGTAGGCCTCGCAGAGCTCCCGCCACGGATGGGTCATCGACTCGGCGACGGCCACGGACACCCCGGCGGCCACGCATTCGGTCGTGAACTGCGCGAGGGTGTCGAGCGACCGCGCTTTCACGCCGATCATGTCGAGCCCCGTCAGGTGCTTCACGATCGGGGCGACGTGATCCGAGCCCCCCTCGCTGTCGTACATGGCGATCGGCCCCGGCAGCTTGAAGAAGCGCCGGATGCCGCAGGCCAAGAAGACCATCGTGGCCGTCTTGCCGGACCCGTTGAACCCGAGGAAGCCGCCCTTGAAATACTCTTGTCCGGTCCCCATCGTCTTGAGCAGGCTCTCCGTGGTGCTCATCGCGGTCTCTCCTTCCGGCCGCCACCGATCCGACAGCGGCCCTCTCGGGGTGCGCTTCCTGGTCACACGCGCTCGGGCGCCTCCTGGGCGAGCAGAGAATGGCAGTCCCACTCCACAATCTCCTTCGTGTGGGCGGGAATGATCTGTTCGGGCACCGGCTCGGTGCCGACCACGCGCCGCGTGCAGACCTGTTCTCGGCGCACGTTGAACTCCAGCGCCCACCCTGACGGGAACTCCTTGCGGAGCCAATACCAGTCGCCGCTGCCGCTCTTCGTCAGTCGTTCTCCGACGGCGCGGGCGACGGCGACGAGCTCGTCTTTGTCACCGAAAAAGAGGTTGATTGGCGCGGGGCTCGGCGCGGGCACATCAGGGTGCGCCTCGTACCAATCCGCGATCTCTCGCAATGCCGTGGCGTACTCACTCGCGCTCATGGTCCTCCTCCGGTCCTATGGTCACGGTCCCCATCGGCGGTCATCACCCTCGCCGCTGCATGTAGTCGCGGGCGTCGTTGCCAGTAAGGATACGAATCTTGTTGTTGCCGCCACGCAGATCGAGCACCCACGCAGCGAATGGCATGCCGTCCGGGCATCGCCCTTTCACAAAGTGCTCCTCGTGGTAACGCGCGATATCTCGTTCGAGGGCCGGGGCGCACGTCGGGCAGACGGCCTTCGAGCCGAAGAGGAGACCGCCACTTTCGGGCCTTCCGGTCCACTCCTCACCACAGAAGTCGCAGATGACGCGAGTGCCGAAATCGATCTCTTCAGCGCTCATGTCCTCACCCTCACCCTCACCCTCGCCGCTGCACTTTCGTCACCACGAGTCCCCCGGCCTGGGGGTCACCGTCCCAGCGCTCGCGCGCTCGGCCGATCGCCACGTCTCGGACCAGCTTGGGAGCATCAGACGATCTCGGTCCGGTAGAACAGCAACTCCGCGCTATCGGGCCCTTCCGCCTCCACGCGCACCGGAACGCGCTTCATCCAGCACGTCTTGAGCCGGTGGGGCTCGCCGGGAATCTCGTCGAACACGTCACCCGGCACGTCGTGGTGGTGCCGCTGCTCGTACACGCGCAGTTCACTCGGGTCCATCACTTCCCCCTCAGCGCGTCGACCTCGGCGTCGACCGCGCACGCGAAGCGGTACGCCTCGTCGTCGTCGTCGTCCTCCAGCTCGACGAAGGCCCACTGCCCGCCGAGCACGTCGCGCTGGGCGTGGCTCAGGCATCGAGTCCGCTCCTCGCCGTCGCTGCGCGCTCGCACAGGTGTGGTTCCAGGGGCGGGGCACAAACCCAGTGTCCCGTCAGGGCGCCGATTGGGATATTCCCAGCCGCAGCACTGCCGCTCGGCCTGATAGCGGACCTCGAACGCCTCGGCCTCGGTGAAGAGCGCGGCCCACTCGGCGGCCGGCACGTCCGGCGCGAGCCGGCGCTGGTGCGTATAGCTCCGGTACACCATCTCGTTGACGACGTGCTCGATGGTCACCGTCGCACCTCCCCCACCAGCTTTTGCCACGTCTGGCGACTCGTCTCCAGGTGCCACCGCTCGCGCTCGTCCAGGCCGCACACCTCGCACGGGCGTCCCGAGTGGCCGATGAAATAGTGATCGCCGACCACCACGCGCGGCATCACCGTGGCCGAGAACTCTACCACCTCACCCATCGGATGTCTCCTGAAGGGTGAGATCATACGCGCGCCGTCACGCCGGTGGGGGACGATCCACCGCCTGGGGGGATTTCGCCGATCAATCTCCCAACCGTGCGGTAGACCCACGGCAGATCCCACACCATGATGCCCGCGATGAGCGCACGCTGGAGCGCCCACTGCACGAGCTGGTCCCCCTTGCCGAGGTTCGCGGGCCGAGCGTCATCGAGGATGGCCTCGACCGTCGGCTGGATGCGCACGTTGCCCCGCCACGGCTGGGTCACCGTGATCTGCGAGGACTTCTTTTCGTCCACCAGCACCCTAGTGGCCACGAGCGGCTCCGACGAGTGTGACGGTGGCCATCATGCCGCCTTGCGGACGAGCCCTGGCAAGGATAGCGTGCGCCCCGGTATCACCGACCACATGAGAGGGGAGTCCCGATGGCTCAGTTCCCCGGCCTCAGCGACCGTCTCGCCCAACGCCTGTTCGAGCGCGGCTACCGGCAGAACCCGCCCAAACGGAGCCGCTACCGGAAGCCGACCTCTCGGCAACCGCGCCCCGATGTCATGCGCTTCTGCACGGACCATGGGTACCGGCCCCAGTACGTCTACGAGTGGCTCAACAAGGGCGTCACCCCGACGTGGGAGAACCTCCGGCGCTTGGAGAAAGACCTCGAGGCGCCGATCGCGTGGCTGCTCGTCGTCGACGTGGCGGTGCTGGGCGCCGCGACGTGGATTCGGGGCCGACGGCGGTAGCCTCACCGGAGCACCGACTCCGCTTCGAGGATGGCGAGATCACCCTCAAGCGCCTCGACCGTCTCGAGGATCGCCGGAAGGTCCGCGGTGAGTCGTTCCGCGCCGAGTTCGTCGAGCCGGATGGCCCCGTGGAGCGCCTGGCGCACGAGGGCCGCGCGTCGGCGAGCCCGGGCGATGCACGTCTTGGCGGTACCCATCACGCGGCGGCGCTCTCCACGAAAAAGAAGTCGACCGCTTTCTGATACGCGGTGGCAATCCGGGCCAGCGTGTCGGAACGTGGCACGGATACCCCAGCTTCGAGCAGGCGCAAATGCCGCGGCAGCAGCCCCGCCAGCTTGGCCGCCGCGCGTAGATCCAGGCCGGCGTCCCGCCGAGCTTTGCCGAGCCGACGATGGTTGTATTTCATGGCGGGGCCAAACTTCTCACGCTGGGGAGAGGAAGTCAAGCAGGAAAAGAAATTACTTTCCGGGGCGCACAGGCGACGTATTCTTACCGGGGGGAAGAGATCATTGTACGACACAGGGCTCGGCGGAGTCGTCCGGCAGTTGCTAGCCAAACACCATCCGGGGCGCGGGGGCCTCTTTCGCATGGAGGAGATCACGGGGATCCCCTACAACACCCTGCACCGATGGGCGCACGACCGGGGCACGGCCGATCCAAGCCCCGAGCACGTCAACCGGATCGCCCGGGTCTACAAGCTCAGTCACCGCGCGCTCTGGGACGCCATCGACGAGACGTACCGGCAACAGCGGCTCACGCGACGCAGCGGCACCGGCGCCCGCCGCACCCTCGCGGGCCTCCTGCTCCTGGCCACCACGGGCGGGGTGCTAGCGTCGGTGGAACGCTTGCAAGTGCCTGATTTCTTTACTAAATACCTCTTATCGGCCTTCCGGCGCCGGTGGACACGGACGGGGCATCCTGCACCAATCTGGTCCACCCTCCGCGCCGCATGAAAACGTCTATCTCTGCGGCCGGCCAGCACTTGGGCGGATGGCACCACTCCTGCTAGAACCGACATGGAGCGCTATCGATTATGGTGCATCTTCCCACAGTTCCAGTGGCCCCTGCGGGACGGAGGCTACCTCGAGGTGCGCACGCAGCGCCTGGACATCGTGGCCCGTATCCCGGCCGTGGTGCTCGAGGCGTACATCGGCCACATGCTGGACGGGCTCGCCATGCAGGCGTACCTGACGAACGCGCTGAGCCCGGCGTGGCGCGGCGTGCCGCCGGCGCGGATCGAGCTGCCGCGCAAACCCCTAGCGACGGCCCGGCTCGCGACGGGGAGTCCGGAGCAACGAACGAGCCTTCGCGACAAACGCCGGAGCCGAAGGAGGAGCCGATGAACGCGCGCGCGATCGTGACCCTCGTCGTCGTGCTGACTCTCACCATAATCAGCGGGGCCGCCCGCACCGAGACGTGCCCAGCGCTGGCCGGTCCGCCCGAGGCGGGGACCGTCCTCTGCTGCTGCGCGACGATGAACGGGCAGTGCTGTGCCTACGTGATCTTCTGCGGCGGGTTCGTGCCGGGCTGCTTCTGTGCGCCGGGCGCGCGACCGGTCAGCCCGCAGACCTCCTGAGCGTCACGCGTCACGCGGTCGGCGGCGTCTGGGTGGGGCCTGCCGACGGGGCCTTCTCACCCTGGCGCTGGCCAAACCAGTACGCCATGACGCCGGCCGCCACGCTGAGAAACGACGCGCCGTCGATCAACTCCCGGAGAAACCCATAGACGAGTGCCCCGGCGAACAGGAGGGTCACGAGCGGCTGCACGGCTTTGCGCAGCGCTTCGGCGAGCGTGTCGATCATCGGCGTCTCTCCTTGGCCGCACGCCAGTGGCGCCCGGCCGCCCACAGGTGAAACATCAGCGCCCCGACGTACAGGACGACGAACCCGGCGTGATACACGCCGGCGACCAGCTCGCTCCGATGGCCTTCATCGGCCAGGCTGTCGAGGACTCGGTTCAGGCGCCGGAACACGGTCAGTAGCCCTCCCAAAGGGCACCCGTCACATGGCGGGCCAGCGGCGCCCACGCGCCGAGGTACTGGGGCTCGCCGTCGATCTCGTGGTAGAGGCGCGAGGACACCACCACGACGTTCGCGTCTTCATACAGGAGGCATCGCTCCACACGGACCTCCTGGTACAGCGGCTGCAGGACCACGCCCGGTGTCGTCAACGCATGGGGCAGCAGAAAACTGTCCTGCCAGATCACCCAGCAGACGATCGCCAGCCATCCCGTCAGCGCCGCTCGATCCAGCCGCACACGCACCGCCAGACCCGCCTGATCTCGTCGAAGTAGGCTGTCCGCTTCCGGCACCGCGGGCACCGGGTCGGATCGTTTGGCATCACCCACCACCGTCCGGGCGAATCAGCGCGCCGCACAGCGCCCGCAGGATGTCGTCGTCCTTGGTGACGGCGTGGCAGATGACCCGGAACACGCGGGCGAGTTCCTTGGTCTCGACCGCGTGGGCCGCAAGAGCATCCTGCTGCTTGAGGAGCGGGGACGGCAGAAACGGGATCGCCCCAAGCAGGTACAGGACCAGGAAACTCGGCACCCCGATGGCGCTGACAAACTTCATCCACGCGGACAGCGGACCGCTGGCGTTCTTGTCGCGGTCGCTCACGGGGTCACCCCCTGTCGACGCTCCTCGATCTCGAGCCGCTCCCGGCCGGGGATCCGGCGCTGCCGCAGGTCACGGAACACCGCCCGGTCATCCTGCTGCGCCTGCTGGCGCGCTCGCCCCCGAAGCCGGATCAACTGCTCCCGGAGTTCCTCCGACCGCTGGGCGTCGCTCATCCGCTGATACCGGGGCGACACCACGACACGCGAGAGGTGCTCCTCCACCATGGGCCCGAGCCGCCGCGCGATCAGGATGTCAGCCTCCGGCAGTCCGGTCGACGGCAGGATCTCGCGGCGCGAGAACTGGAGCCGGTCCATCTCGCGCTCGGCGGGGTTCTTCTCCATGCCGAGCGTGAGGCCCGTCGTCTGACGAAGGAGCGGCGCCTGGCGCTGGAAGGGCGCCGCGCGCGAGGGGGACACGGCCTCGGGCAGCGTCTGGGCGAGGCCGGGGATCCTCGCCTTGATCGGGCCGAGGAACGGCTCGCCGCGCGTCTCGCGCACCGTCCCGAATGAGGGATCAAACGTGGCCAGCACGTCGGTCACCTGCTGGAGCGGGACCAGAAATCCCGTGAGCGCCTGGCCGGCGAACCCCTTGAGGGCGTCCACCGCCTTCTGGGGCTCGCCCAACTCCGCGATGCCACTGAGCGCCTTGTCGAGCACGAAGAGCCCGGTCCCCGCCCCGACGTTCACGGACGCGATGCCGCGGACCACGTCGGCCATGTGGATCTGAAACAGGGTGCCGGTGACCTTTCGGTGGATGATGTCGGCGGCGAACAGGTACGCCGCAAACGGGTTGAAGGGGCGCACGTCCACGGGCCGGTCCCCGGCCACGGCGATCTCGTACCACCGCTCCCCGCCCCAGTCGGAGGCCCGGATCGCGTAGGCGGCCCCGAGCAGGGCCGCGCCGAGGATCGCGCGGCTGAGCGTGTGCACGTCGCCGGCGCGGATACGGCGGATCTGGGTCGGGGACAGGAGGTGCACCATCCCGAGCGGGCTGAACTCGAACAAGTGCTTGAGCGACATCATCATGAAGCGCGGGAACGGGGTCACCAGCGTCACACCGGGCAAGGACATCGCGCTGATGAGCTTCTGGGCCGGGGAGCCGTGCACGGGGCGCTGGGCGAACGTCATCTCGAGCGCCTTCTCGACGGCCGCGCGCACGGCCTCGTCAGGGATGGCCCCGACCCTGTTCTCGGTCACGATCGTGTCGAGGTCCAGGCCTCGGTCGCGCAGTTGCCCCGCGAGTTCCGCGTTGAACGCCGCGCTCCGCACGAGCCACTCCTGCCCACGGTTGAAGGTGTTGAGCACCTCCACCGCGCGTTCGACGGGCGTCAGCACCTTGTCGACGCCCGTCCGGAGGTCGGCCGGAACTCGGTTGGTGATGTCAGACGAGTAGGTGCCGAAGAGCCGGTCCCACTGCTGGGGGAACTGGCGCACGATGGTCTCGGCGCGACTGACCTCGCCGGGGCGCTTGAACTGCGCCGCCTCGGGGACGGCGCGGAAGACGTTGAGCAGCGCCTCGAGCGCGTCGGCGGGGTGGGCCAGCGCCCCAGACACAAACCGCTCCTCGGTGTTCAACTCGGCCAGGCGCCCTTCGGCCGTCCGACGCGAGACCTCGATGTTCCGCAGCGCGTTCTCGGCGGTCGCCCGGTCCGTTCGTCCGGCGGTGAACTCGGTGTGGAGCTTCTCCCGGCGCGTGCTGAGCGCGCCGAGGTCGGCCTTCAACTGCGTGCGCTCCGCTTCAATCCCCTGGAACCGTCCGGCCGGCCGCACCCCGAACATCCCCTGCATCGCCCGCTGGAGGCCAGCGTCCATCACGTCGAGCCCCACGCGCCCGACCTGAGACTCGAAGTTGCGGATCGCGGTGGCGAGCTGGCTCACCATCGCGCCGCGCCGGATGTTGTCGAGCCGCCGCCAGAAGCCGAGCGCGCGCACGTTGTCGTCGAACTGGCCCGCCACTTCCGCGATGCGCTTCCACTGCTCGCGGAGGGCCGGGTCGCGCTCGGTGGCGCCGAGGCTCTGGGCCAGCCGGCCGAGGGCGCCCAGCCGACGGGCGGCGTCCCGCACGCCGGGCCGGAACAGCGTCTCCCCGAACTGGATGTAGCTCAGCTCGTGGCGGGCCAGCACGTCGTTGAGCGCCTCGGTCTGAAGCGTCCCCGAGGTCAGCATGTCGAGGATCTGGTCGGAGATAAGGCGCGTGGGGTCGCGCTCGACGCCCGCGCTCGTGAACAACTCCTTGGCCGCCGCCAGCACCTGCTTGTGAAGCGGCATCGTGAGGATGGGGTCCGTCACCTGGGGCGGGTCGAGCGGCGGCACCGGCTCACGCATCGCGTCCTGCACGTCCGCTTGGCGTGCGCTCGTGTCAGGTTCGGGTGGCGCGGCCGGCTCCTCCTGGCGCGCCGCGGCTGGCATGATGGCCGCTTCGCGTGGTGCCTCAGGTGTTCTCCCTGTCGGACCCGCCTCGCCCCGGGCGCGCTGCACGTCGTCCCACACCTGACGGAGATGGGGCCGGACCCGCTCTCCGAGTTCCCGCACCATCTTGGCCGACCAGGCCTCGAAGGTGCGCAGCCCGCCCTCAACGTAGTAGCCCCCCAACTGGATCAAGTCGGCCAGCATGGTGGGGTCGAGGCCGGCGCGGAGCGTGCCCGTGGAGCGGAACGTGGCCTGGAGGCGGGCGCGCGCCTCGTCGGCCTGGGTCTGGGTGAACACCCGGTTGGCGGCGCCGAAAAGGGGCTGGCCTTCGGTGAGGACGGCGCGCTTCATGGCGGGGGTGATGTCGACGGAGTGAACTGACTCGCCACCCGGCTCGGCGAGATTCTGGAGGTAGTTCCCGCGCCCTCGATCCAGAGCCCGCGATGCTTCCTCGCGCGTCGCGTACTGACCGGTCACCACATGGCGCATCTCGCCACTGAGTTGCCCGCGCTCGTCCACTGTTACCCACGGCCGTTCGGTGATCGAAGCCGGATCCACCTGGGCGCGAATCTTGGAGGTGGGCACAAAACCCTCGATCCGCGTCTCCCCGCCCCGCGCCCCCCACTTCTTGACGTACTTGTTGACGGTGGCCGGCAGGATCTGGTCGTAGAAGGCCCGCATCCCCTCGCCGCCCACCTTGAGGTCGAGGCCCCGCAGTTGCCCCTCGGTGTCGGCGTGGGCCGCGATGCGGTCGGCCGCGTCCTTGCCCACGAGGTTCACCAACTCGTCGGGCGTCACGTTGCGCTGCCGCAGTACCTCCCGCCCACGAAGATCCGTCGCGTCGATGTCGACCGTCCCGAAATCGCGCCCCCGTCGCTCCTTGGAGAAGCCGATCGAGGCGATGTGTTTGCTCAGGTCGTACCGATCCGCCTGCACGGAGCCCGGGGTCCACGCGAGCGTGTCGAACCCGTTCGCGCTCGCCCATCGAAGCATCCGCTTCATGGCCAGATCGGGCCAGGTCTTGGCGAAGGGGGCGGGCGGAACGGCGCCGCCGCCGGTTGGTGCGCCGATCTCGGCCCACCCTCTCGGGCCCCCGCGATTGATGAAGGCGAGGGCATTCCGGCGCGCCTCTTCCGGCGTGGCCCCTTCATCAACCGGCCGGCCGGTTTCTTTGTCGCGGACAATCCAGCGCATCCCGCGCTCGCCCATCACCTGCTGCTCCACGGCGTAGCGATCCGCTGGCAACTCGGTGAGCGCGTAGCCTTTGCGTCGTCCCGTCTGGTGCCAGTCGCTCTGCACCTCTTCGATGAACAGCACACGCTTGCCGTCAGCGTCCGTCCGCTCGTTGAACCGGATGTGGGCCAGCACGTTGGGCTCGTCGAAGTGGGTGGAGCGGTAGTCCCCCTGGCGCAGCCGTTCGCGGGGAAACACGCTGTACGGACCCCGATCGGGATCATCGGCATCAAGACCAAGCGTGTCCTCGTCCTGCTCGCGAGCGGCCACCTCGGCCTCCTCAAGCGTGCGAAACACGTTGCTGTATTCACCGCTCGCGTTCCTGATGCCGTATGTCGGCTCCGTCCGCGACGGCGGCAGCACCAGCAACAACTCCCGGTACTGCGTCCCACCGGGGAGCACCAGTTTGGGGAGATTAAACTTGGTGCCGGCGCCTCGGGTGCGGTCGTACTCGCGCTGGGCCTGCTCCACAGCATCCTGCGCGTCCCAGTAATAGCCGAGGGCCTCCTGTGCGCGCGCCAGTGCGCTGGGGTCACCCACGACGCCCGTCCTATCACCGACGCGCAGACGCTCAGATGCGCTGGTGCCGCGCCCGAGCAGCACGTTCGCGCGATCAAGTTGCGACAAGCCGAGCCGCTCCAGCTGCTCCTGAGCCTGCCGGTTCGTGATGCTCAACGTCTGTTCGGCGCTCCTGAGCCTCGACTGCGCCTCAATAGCGCCCCCGTCGTCCTCCTTCACCACCTCCTCGACCCGCACCTCGTTGGCGTCGAGGAACCCCAGCACGTCGGCCTTGCGCACCGAGCCTGACTGCGTGCCGATCCACTCCTCGATCCCCGACCACGTGATCTCTTCCTCCGGCACCTGGGCCGCACGGAGGATCGACCGTACCTGGGCGGGCGGGGCCGATACCGGCATCTTGGATTCGATCGCCTGGCGGGCGGCCGAGAAGAAGGGGCGCTCGGTGGCGTACTGCTCGGGATGGGCGCCGACCTGGACTTCCCCCCAGACCCGATCCAGGTGTGGCCGAATGCGTTCGCCCAGCGCCTGCACCATCTGGTCGGCCCACGCCTTGAAGTTCTGTCCCGCCCGGCCCACGTAGTAGCGCGCCACCGTCATCACGTCTCGGAAGGTCGCCCGGTCGAAGCCGAGCGGTTCAAGGTCCAGGGCGCCGCGCTCGTCCGTGAGGGTAGCCTTGAGACGGTCCAGGGCCGCGCGCACGTCGGGTGGTACCTCCGTCGTCGGCTCTCCGGTGACACCTGCCGGGCGAGTCGCGGGGCGCGCCAACGGAATCGAGGACGGCTCCCCACCCTCTTTCGGCGCGAACGACACCCGGTCCACCGTGAAGGTCTGGCCCTCGAACGCGTGCGCCGTGGTGCCCTCGACATAAGGCTTGGCCGCTCCCTTGCGGAGAAACGCCACGGTGACGTGCGGCTTATACTCGGGGAACGTCTCCGTGTTGGGCAGCGCCGCCTTGAGTCGCTCGTGCAGCGCCCGAAGTGCTGGGCTCTCCACCGCAATGTGGAGCACGTCCTGCTCGTCCTGAGCGAACCGCTCCAGCCGACCGAGCGTGACGGTGATCGGGCCCGCATCGGCCAGCGCCGCACGGACATCCTCGGCCGCAGCGGTATGCAGGCCGAAGAGGAGTGTGACGTGCGGGTGCTGCTCGATCCCATCGCCCGTGAGCGCGGCCGTACCGAGCTTGGTGCGTGCCCACCGGAGGATCTCGTTGGCGAGCGCGGTCGGCACCTCGACCTGCGTGGAAGAGAACTTGTGCTCCTCGCTGTCGCGGCGAGGCTCGGGAGCTGCTTCGGGGAGCATCGGCTGCTCCCCCTGCGGCGCCTCGAACAACCCTTCCGGCGGACGCTGACGCGCTTCCGTGCGCACAGGAGTCGCGGGCATCGCCCGCTCGGGCGTGCCCTCGATGAGCACCTGGTCCCCGAGGGCGGTGCGCTCGGTGCGGGGCGCTACGTCGGCAGGGGCTTGGGGTGCCCGTTCCGGCCCGACAGGGCCGGGGCCTTCGGCGCGCGCGCCGCCTTCCGTTACGCGAGCCGCCGCTCCCCGTGGTGTGTCACCTGCCG
>ERZ1292644.964-Hain-H14-01um-R2-964-length-16035-cov-11_pt1 | contig 16035 bp, 10 predicted proteins | sample MGYA00564402_ERZ1292644 | MGnify/ENA primary metagenome ERZ1292644 (study PRJEB36523, sample SAMEA6512644) | groundwater metagenome | collected 2019-01-09 | study: AquaDiva: Metagenomics assemblies of 32 groundwater samples
CGTTGGCGACAGCAGCACGGCGTTCCCGCACCGCCCTCGCTGCACCGGTTACAGGGCCGGGTTCCGGAATGGGCGCCCGATCCCCATCCTGCTCCGAAGCGTGTGACGGTGCCCCTGCCGCCGCCGTCCGCTTCCCTGGAGAAGCGGGCGCGTGCGGCCTATCAGGAAGACCTTACCAACCGCTCTCGGATACCCGATAACCCGCCGTGGCTTGTCGAGACGGACTTGGCGGGACTGCAACGGTATCTGGATCAGCGACGACATGAAAACTCATGGGGGGCGTTTTTCGATGCCTTACCTGCTTCCAAGAAGTGCTGGGATGAGCGGGCAATGAAAGCGGACGTTCCCGCGACGTGGAGTCTCGTGCCCACGGGAGTCGGAGCCCGCTTTAGCCCAAAGGCACAGGTCGCGTCTATCCTGAAACTGCCGCCGCACGCAATCGAGAGCATGACACGGACTCAACGGGAACGGCTACTCATCGACACGGCCCGGGCGACGGGCTATCCCGAGAAACTGATCCCGCAAATGATCGCGGACGACCGTCGCCCGGGTTGGCAGGATCGGGCCGTCGCCGGGCAGGACTTCCCGCTAAGCCAGCAAGCGTGGGATCGAGCCGCGCTCAACCGCTTTCCGACACACCTCCGTCGCTACGTCCCCCTCCCGGCCGCACGGCGGCACCACAAGCGTCTGCGAGACCAGGAGTATCTGGATAACCTCGCGGAGATTTTCCAGGAAGAACTGGTCGATATGAGGCCGGAACTCCTCCCACCCCCGAACACGGAGCGAGGGCGGCGGGCATTTCGGAGTGTGCACGAAGCACGGTCGCGGCACCCGGACCTGTGGTATGACTACACGCCATCGGTCACGGGCAAGTCGGTGCAGGAGTTAGTCCCGGATGAAATGGGTATCCTGGACAAAACAGGGCTTTGGCTCAATCGCAAAATCCCTTACTTTGCAGCAGGAGCGGACCCCCGTAAGCGCTATATCCTGGACGAAGGCAGTCATTGGGTGACGCCCGAGGATAAGAGAGCAGAAGACGAACGATGGGCACGAAAGCTATGGTTTGAAGAACACCTTGTCCCCGAACAACAGTATGGTGATAAGGGAACAGGGCTTTCAGGTTACCCCATCTATCCTTTTCCACAGACGGACGAGGTATTTGGTAACGAACCTGATCAGTATGCCTATCGTCGGCTACTGAACCCGGCGTTCGGTCGTTTCTTTCGCGGGGCCGATGAAACCGGGCTACAGCAGTTCGGTTCCGGACCGCTGCAGTCCGACGTGATCGACCTGGCGTCTGATGAAGGCTGGCGAGATGCACTCCTGACTTCGGCTCTCGGCGGGCCAAAGAAACCGTGGGAGCCGGGTTCCCCCTACCGGCGTGTCATTCTCTTGCGAGACGGGGGCGCCCCGTGGCGAGGTTCGGTGTATGGGCAGTTGCCACACTGGGAAGCGTGGCGGATGAAAAGAGGTGTGCGACCGGCCCCGCGCCTTGATCGGGCTGTTAAGGCACAGCGTCCTGACGTGCTTGTGCCACGGGAAACGATGACCTCCCGAGAGGCAATGCGGTATGGTCGGTATGTTGGAGAACCATTACCTTTTGGTGGGGGGTTCGTCGGAGAAATACGGCGCCGTATCTCACTCGCTGCACAACAGGCCAGGCGTCTACAGATTGAACAGGATTTACTCAATCTGCGACGACCAGCAGGAAACATCTATCGTCACTTGCCGTATAATATGGATAACCTTCCGAGGCATATTAGCCTGCTAGAACGTGTTTACGGACGCAATTACCATCCCGAAACCCACGTCCCTGCGCGTATTGGAGAGTCGGGTCCTAATCCCAAGCATCCAATCTTTTCGGTCTATCCTGATCTGAACGAGCCAAGCGATTTTGATTGGGCGCGTTGGGAAGCCGCTCACGAAGACCAACTCTACGAACATCCGCCAAAGAAGAATACAAGGTCTAGGGCACGCCGCCCCCGAGAACATCCTGACGTGAGACGGATGCGCGAGGCGCTTCTCGGCGCTTACGAGCAGCACTACGGAGGAAGAGGAAGCGCGGCTTCCATCAACACCGGGGCTAACGCGGGTTCATTCCATCCCGAGGACGATCCAGGGCATTGGCACGGTAATCCGTTCGTTCCTGGGTCGAAAGCATGGGACGCTATCAAAGCACAGCGTTCTGTTCTGGAAAACGTGCGTGGGGTCGTGAAGCACCCTCATCCCGAATACCAGCGACCGGTTCAGGAATCACAAAACCAGGGCCAGTTGGGTGTGGTGTTTGGTCCCCTGAAGCGACCAGGCCGGAATGCGTGGGACGTTTACAACCAGCGGCGGTTGGATCAGTGCGTGGAATGTCATCGCAGCGAGTTGACGCGAGAAGGCACGCCAGGCCGGGAGACTCCTCTCGGGAGACCGGGACCTGATAGAGCTATTGTGGGCACACGGACGGATGCCCGCTGGGGCACCCGACAAGAAGCGCTGCACTACTATCAGCAGGTGCGGCAGGCACTTCTGCACCCCGAGCTTCGGAGACAGAATCCGAATTGGCGGGCAGACGTAGCACAGTTAGAGCGTGCAATGCGTGACTTGAGCGCGGATTTCAGATTGCCAGGAAAGCCGTCTTTTCAGCAGAAGGAGATGCCTTCCGCGCCAACGAGCGCCGAGGTATGGGCGCGACTGCGGCAACAGGGAGCAGCAAAGGCGGCCCGTCCGCAAAGACCGCAAAGACCGCGTGTGTCCGACGTGACAGCACGGAACCCTTTCGGGGGGCAGCGCCGCGTCACACCGTTTGAGGAACGGCTCGCCTATGATATGCGGGCCGACAACTTCGCGCAGCCCTCTGTGGGGGATTACTGGGGCTACGTGGCCGAGATGCCGTGGCAGGCGCTTCGAGAGCGGCTGAAGCGGCTCCGCTATCGCTACCTGCCGGAGCGGCCCGTGCGACCGTGGGGGATGCCGGGTGGGGACGACCCACGGGTGCGGGCGGCGAAGGCCACACCCGGCGGTTGGGGGATTGTCCCCACGGTGCCACGGCGCCGGCCGCCCTCGCCGTCGCCTGCCGCGGCGTCTGCGGCGTTCATGCGGAGGCAGCCGGGACGAAAGATTCCTCCGTCTACCGATTGGAGCAGTGCGTTTCCGTGGGCGCGACAGCAACTCTGGCTGCTTCCTGGTAAAGTTTGGCCGCTGCTTGATGCTCGGGGACGCCCGCTTGATTTCAAGGCGCCGGGGTTCTACGTCGGCTTTGCCGGAGAGAGCATGTGGGAAGCCCGAACAGGAATAGGCCCCAAGGCAGCGATCACCTATCTTACAGAGCAAGAGGCAGCCGACCTGATGCGGTTGTATCAGCGGGACCCTGCGCGCGCCCATCGGGCCGTGCGAAACTTCGTTCCCGTTGATCGGATGCGGGAGAAATGGGAAGACTTCACCTACGATGTGATTCATGAGGCACAAAAACCGCTGTCCCAGATCGATCGAGGCATTCAGAAGTTCAAGCAGTGGGTTGTTCAGCCCCGCAATCGTATCTACAATGATTGGGAGCTGCGCCACGGGCGGGGGGCACCGGGGGACCAGGCGGCGTTCGACCGTGCGTATGTGCGGCGCATCCTGATGGAACAGCCGCCGCCAGGGGTTCGTTTCCCAGGCGATCCTCCGGTCACAGCACACGAAATCGGACTGCACATGCCGCTGGTAAGGGGGCCGTTCGCGTTGGATGGGATACGGTTGGGGGGCAGCAATCGGCCCGTGTGGCCGGAACACCCATCGACGCAGCATCGTATTGAGACGGAACAGGGATGGCCCAAGCACGCACCGGTAACTCCTGACTGGTGGCGGCGAGTAGTGCCTCAACTGATTCCGTCACGTCCTTTCGAGCCGTCGGGGCCGAAACGGCGCGACGTGACGACCAAAGCGCTGCTGATGGGCGACAATCCATGGGTGCGGGCGGCGAAGGCGGGAGAGATCCGACTGCCGATCACGCGTCTCGGTATCCCCCGACACCCGCTGACAGGAAGGATGGGATTGGATGGGCCGCCTGCCCAGCGCCCATTCGTCGGGCCGATTCGTGGAGATACTTATCCGATCGTGAGAACACCGTACGGCAAGATGCCGGATACCGAAGGCTGGTGGCGGAACCCAGGGACTGCCGCGTATCAAGCGAAACTGAAAGAGCGCCTGGAGGAAAAATACATCCAGGACCGGCTGGCTTCCCTGCGGCAGTTGGAACAGGTGAACCCCGGCTGGCGCCGCGCTCACAGCGACTATTTCGCTGGGTTGGCCTCCGTGGAAAAGGCATGGGACGCCATTCAAAAGGCAGGGGGAGGCAACGACGAGCTGACCCGCTTCTATTACTACACCCAGCCCATAGAAAGCCTGATCCGTTCTCGGACAGGAGAGTCTGTCGGGGCACGGAACAAGGAGTGGGACGACCTCTTGCGAATCAGGAAGAAGCAGGTCAATCGGACGCTTCCTACCTACTACGAAAACTACAGGCGCGCTAACTTCCGGTTTCCCTGGGAATCGGGATACCGCTTTGAACCTGACGAAGATTTCTGGGTGCAGGAAGGACGGCACTTGCAGCAAGGACTCTCCGATGCGTGGAACCGTCTGAAGCAGCCGCCTACACACTCTATCTTGCGCTTCGGAGGCAAGGCGTGGGATGAGGCAGTCAAAGCGCAGGCGATGGGGAAGCTGCCGCCGCCGCCTGCGTCGCGGGCGTATACCTATGTCGGGAACGACGGGCGAGAACACGTTGTCAGGCACCCGCCGGGCTTCGATCCCGTCCTACGTCCGCAGGCACCGGGACCGAGGGAGCGGACCTGGATTCCCACCCCTATGCTGAGGCGCAGGAATCTGGCCGCCCTGGAGGCGCTGCCGTTGCCACTCCCGCAGGATGCGGGCTGGGTAGTGCCTCAAACCGATCCTCGGGACGTTGACGGGAGGCGGCTTTCGCGCCCACTCCGTCCGGACGAACAGTTGATCCCGTACTGGCGATGGAGAGTCGCCAACGTCGCCCGCCGCCTGGAGGAGCTGCGCGTCGCTGCTGCCCGGCGCAAAGCGGTCCACGGCGCGCCCGCGAAAGCCATACTCTGCCCGCCTTACCCCCGCGTCCGCGAAGGCTTCTGACCCCCACGGGTGGAGAATCGGATGGAAGGGAGACTTCGGAACGTGCAGATCGGGCTGTTAGACGACGACGATGAACTCACCGTGGACGTGTCGCTCTTGTCGCACGAGGTGCGGGAAGGGTGTGCGGCGCTGGAGGCCGTGGACGGGCTGCGCAGGCAGTTGCGGACCTACGCCCTGACGGGAAAAGGGTTTGCGCGACCGACGCGCGTGGAGGCGGCGCTGCTTTCGGGGGCGCTGTCCGACTGCCACACGCTGCTGCTGGCCGCGCTGGTGAAGGCGACGGACTTACTCGCCGAGGCGACCGGGGCGCAGCAGGTGCTGCCCGCTTGAAGTGGTGGCAACGGCAATTCGGGACGCGCGAATTGCAGATTCTTGGCGCAAACAGCAATTCTGGGAGGGGGCAGGCGTGTACGGACACCGATATGGATACCCGCCGCGGTGGGCGGTGAAGGCGCCGCACTATCAAGTTCGCCCCGAGGTCAACCTGCTGCGGGTGCCAGAGGGGAGCCGTGTTCACCCACCGGCGGGGCGGGGTGGGCCGTATGTGGGAACGGCTGGACGGCCGCACACCGGTCCCCCGCCGGGTCCTCAAGGGCACTCCTTGCCGGGGAGATGGGCGGCATGGAACGGTCCGCCGCAACTCGTGCCGGTAGAGGAGGCGATCCGACCGACCGGACCGCCGCGCCAGCTTGTGACCGACCGGCCCCCGCTGCCTCCAGGAAGGTATCGGGGCGGGCCGCCGATAGCGCCGGCACACCCGATTCTGCGGGGCCCGCCGCCCTCCCGTGCGGGCCCCCCGTTGTGGATGCCCCAACCTGGGACCGTGCCGCGTTCGCTCCTGGGCGGACCCTTGCCGGAGGCTGTCGGTGACGCCTTCCCGGCGAAGCCGGGCGCGCTGCGGCTGACAGACCGGGTGCGGCGCCCGCCCTTCCGCCTGCCTCCCGGTGCGATCCGTGTGATCGGGGCGGCCGGCGCGGCGGGTGGTTTGTGGACTGTTTACGATCTTGTGCGAGAGCTTCTGACGCCGCGGCCGGGTGAGGTGCGCACGCGGCCGCCGGGTGGTTATGAGCCGCCGCAGTTCTTCGTCCCACCCCCGTATGCGCCGTCCGGCAAAAAGAACTGGGACGCGGTGAAGCGCGCCCCCGCGCTGCCGTGCTACCCGCCAGTGCCGCTGGCGCGACGGTTCTAAGAAGGAGTGTTTCGTTATGGAAGACCTCTATCACGTGGGGGCCACGTTTCGCGAGCGGGCGGCGCTGCCCAAAGGGTGGGTGTGCCCGAAGTGCGAGGCGGCGCTGTCGCCCCACACGCCCGCCTGCCCGCGCTGTGGGGTGGGGAAGCCGCAACGGGCGACGAAGGGCGTCGTGCCCGCGGAGTCGGGCTTTGCGTGGAAGGACGGGACGAAATAGCCTATCCCACGTCGGACAGGACGGCGCGCAGGCGGTCGGCGTCCGCCGTGTCGGGAATGCGGTCGGCCAGGTCGGCCAGCCAGCGCTGCCAGCGCGCACGGGGGCGAGCGCCTTCGGGGAAGGCGCCGGTCTCCTGCTCCGCCGCGGCGAGTGTGGTGACTTCTTTCAGCCAGGCGAGGTCGTCCGTGTCCTGCAAGAGGTCCAGCGTCCCGGCAGAAAGCGCGGGAATCAGTGCCCGCCATGGGTGTGCGTGTGCGTTCATGGTAAACAGAGTTTACCCGGTTCCGGGTGCGTAGACACACGCGACGTGTCCTGTTTTTCGGGAGGAGAAGCTGGTGTTTCGAGACGCGCTGAAGGCGAAGCGGCCCGGCCCGCGCCCGAAGTGGCAGCCGCCGGGGATTCCCGCACTGTCCAAAGACCCCTATGCGTGGCCGACGCGGGGGATGCCGGACTTCGCCCCGTCGGGGGCACCGCCGCTGTTTACGCAGCGCCCGCCCCGGTCGCCCGTGGTGCGTCCGCCGGGATGGGTGCGCCAGCCCGTCTGGTGGATGCTGGCCGAGCCGGAGATGGAGCCGCGCAAAGTCCTCCCCAAAGTCCCCCCGGTGAATCTCAACCGGCCCGGCTGGCAGAGTCTCATCGAAGCGAACCGGGCACAAGCGCCGCTGGCCGCGGCAGAGGCGGAAGCGGCGCTGGCCGAAAGTTGGATGGAACTGGCGCGCGGACCGGCGATGGCCTACACCGATCGCACGGGCCGCTACACGGGACGGCCTCCCGGCCTCCCGCTGCCGGAGGGGCACTCGGGAAGCGCCTACGTCGAGGCGACCCGGCGCGCCGAACGCCTTGCCCGCCAGGCGATGGCCGATGAATTGGCCGCCTCGCGAGCCGCGACACGGGCGGCGCTGTCCCGACCGCGCCCCCTCCTGCCGCCCGCTGCGTCTCCCATGGAACGGGCGGCGCGCTGGTGGATGACGGACCCACGGGTGGAGGCGGCGCTGCGCGGGATCGGCCGTGCCGCCCGGTCGCCCGCCGCCCGCGTCGCCGGACGCGTGGCCCCTCCCGCCCTGGCCGGGCTCACGGCCTACGATACCCTGCGCGCGATCCAGGCCTCCGCGGCCTTGTATCAGTTGCCGCCGCACACGCCGAACCCGCGCAACCCATGGGAATCGCACCGGCTCGGCTTTACGTCGCGCATCCCTGGTGCCTCGCCCGAGTGGTGGGCGAAGAAGGCTGTGGCCCCGCGGCCGCCCGTGGCCGGTGCCATCCGGTCGCCGCGGGGCACGGGGAAATGGCTGCGCCCGGACTGGCGCCCCATCGACCGGCACGAACGGGAAAAGCTCACATTCCTCAAGGAGACCGTGGCGGGCCGCTTCCCCAAAGGACCCCTCTTCCTGGCGCGCTGGCGCGGCGCCGATACCGGGGGAGAGACGCCGCCGGGACACACGCGAGTGGTGTGGGACCAGGACACGGAGGACGCCTTCCATCGCTGGCGAATGCTGACGGGCCGCGCCCCGACGCCAAATCAGTTGATCCAAAGAGCGCAGGCGAGGCAGCGCGCGGCCGTGAAGCAGAATGAGGAGATGGCGGTCAAGATGTCCGGACACCCGGCGACGTATCGGGAGCGGCAGCGCCTGGACCGGACGCGATTCGTCGCCCCGGAGACGCGCAGTTTTCCAATCCGGAACCCCGGCGACGTGGCGCGGGCGGTCCGCGCCTTTGGCCGCAGCCGCCTCGCGCAGGAGCCGGGCGGCTACGCGCGCTTCCGGCGGCGACTGTCGGCCATGGCGCACCGGCTCGGGGGCGCGTATACGGCGCAACTGCCCAACTCGTGGCGGATGGCCGGGAAGGCGCGCGCCTTGGGGCGAGGGAGCGATCCGGCGTGGGTGCCGTCTCCACGGGAGGCGGTGCCGTATATCGCGGTACCGGTCGGGACGGTGCCGGGGCGGGAGTTTTGGGATCCGACGCTGTCGGCACCCCGGCTGCCGAAGGGAGGACCGCGTACCGGCGATCCGCGCATCGTGGCGCTGGAGAAGTTCTATCACGACGGGGTGCCCTATCACCGGGCGGCGTTTTTGCACGCGCTGCAAAAAGACTACAACAGCAGGACCGGGGAGCCGGCCTTCAACGCCGCGTTGTTCGACCAGCCGTTCCGCATCCCGCCCGATCTGCGTGTGCCAGGCGCGGTGCAGCCCGGTCCGGGGAGCGCGCGCCCCGGCCGGCAGCAGGGTCTGGGATCGTGGCTTCAGGGACGTAAACTCCGTTTTGCGACGCTGCGCGATAGCCCGATCCACGCTGCCGCGGAAGGCGGGCCGGGGATGGTGTGGGACGATGTCACGGAGGCATTGTTCCGGGAATGGCGCGAAAAGATGTGGAAAGAACAGCGAGACGTACGGACACCGATCGGCCGAACGAAGCGGGCCGCGCAGGTGATCGAGAAAAGGGAGGCGATTCGCCGGGGAGAGGAGGTCGAAAACCCTGTGCCCCGCTTTCTCATGCCCCTCCAGTCGTTTAGCCGGTGGATCAACCGGGACCCGGGTCGTGGAGCCAAGGCTCAGGAGCCCGAGGACGGCGAGGAACAAAGCGTTGATCCGCGGCCGGTCTATCCCGCGCCGGGGCCGATCCCCCCAGGTTTTCGGCAAAACCAAACCCCCATTCCGGCGACACAGTTTTACGGGAACGGGTGGCCGAACAATCCCGCCCTTATGTATAGAAAGTATTACGCGCCGGGGTACGGCTCACCCGTTATCGACCCTTACTTCTGGCAATTGCAGCCAGGGACACGGCGTGCTCCGGGGCGCCCATGGGGGACGACAGCGAACCCCTCCACGGATGCCCAGGACCCCTACGAGCGGGAGATCGATGCGTGGCTTCGCCGGCACGCCAACGATACGGTGTGGGACCCGGCAAACGGACAGTATGGAGGCGGGGACGCGGTCCATCCCCGGTATAACCACCAGAACCCCTACTCACCGATCTGGCGGCAGCAGGTGCGGCAATATCGCGGGAACCCGAACCCCATACCCGCGGACGGCCCCGCGTGGCCCTGGTGGCTGCGAACACGGCCGCCTAAGGGTGGCTACAGAGGCACCACGCCGTCCTCGGTGCCGATCACCTATCGACCCGATGGGAGGCTTATTAATCAGCAGCAGACTCCTGCCGGCGTCGATCCGTGGGCGTGGATGCGCACCCGCACCTACAATCCTGGTCCCGGAGGGATGGACCAGCCGATGTCATTGCGACGGTTCTAAGGAGGAGCCTGTTGAGGCGCAAAAGTGGGTGATGCCGCGTAGAGCACCACAGGAACCGCTATACCGGCAGGTGTGCGAGCGGTGCGGTGGGACAGGGGAGAAGGTGCCAATCGCGGAGGCGCTGCGGTGGACACATGCTACACTGGAGGAGTGCATTCTGTGCCTAGCCGAACGGGTGCGCGACCTGGAACTGTTTCAGGAGTTGGACTAGTGCTGCCATGCTATCCCCCTGCCATCAAGCGGGTGCGGCTGCGACCCCGACTGCGCCGCCCGCGGCAGGAGGTGATTCTGTACGTCCTCCCGGCGGAGGGTCTCTTTCCGCTGCGGGAACCGGCGGACGTGACACGGGCGCTCTCCAGCTACCAGCGCCACTACCGGGGGCCGACGCCGTTCCCGCGGTTCGCTACGGCACTCGTGCGCGCGGCGAACCTTGCGGGGCCCCGATTCGCAGCCAGACTTCCTTCCGAGTGGCGACCTTAGCGAAATTCTACATCCTCCCCGGCAGCGGCAGCGCGGCGAAGCCCGGCGATGAACCGAACCGTACTGTCGGCGTACATGCCGACGTGACCGCCGCCGTCCTGCCCCTCCAGCTTCGGCAGCAGATCCTCCAACCGATCGGCCAGCGCCCCGCAAAACTCGCTCTGCAGGGTGCCTTCGCAGTCTTGGTGTGCCAGGAGGATAATCAGCGCGTCCGGAGTGCCGTCGGGACGGACGGGAATACGAGACCAGCGGCCGAAGAGATCGTCCCCAATGACCGACTGGATGTTGCCCCAGTCCAGGTCGATGTGGGTAGTTCCGTCCGGGTTCCGGCTTTCGGTGTATCCGGCAACTTCCGCGAGTTTTGATCGCCATCGGTTGAACGCCGTGTAGGCGCCGTGCCAGCAGTCGTGTGTCGTATCTAGGCCCATCAGTCTTTTACACCCAGTAACTCACCAGCCACCACCCCGGTTCCTGTCCCTCCGGTGGCGTCACCCCCAGGTCCGTGATGAACCGTTTTAGCCGCGCGTCCCAATCATCGCCGACGGTCAAAGCGGGCACCGTCTTCGGGTAGCCGCGGTTGGCGGTGATCAGAGACGTGGCGATGTAGAGATATGGCATTGGGTAATCCCCGGAACAGTGATAGTTGATGTCGCAGTCGTACTCCTCTGTTATCGCCGCCGTCACTTCACGCCAGCGGTCGATCTCCGGTCCGTGCGCTTCAACCCAGGCATCACATTGCGCTCTCTGTTCCGGGTAGGGCATGTCGTCGATCCCCTTTGGGAAGGTGTCCCACGGGTTGTCGTGGCCGCGCCGCCGCGCGATCCGCTCCGCCCATTCCTCCTCGTCTTTCTCCTCGTCTTTCTCCTCGTCTTTCTCCTCGCCTGGGTTCAGGAGATTACACTCTTCGTCCCAGCAAAACCCGTAGAAAAGAATCCCGTCGGTTGATACACCCATTTAAGCCTCCTTCATCGGGAGGGTCGAGGGTCAAGGGTCAAGGGGGACCGAACCCGACCGACCCTTGACCCTCAACCCTCGACCCTCCGTGTCCCGTGTCCCGTGTCCCGTGTCCCTGCTTCCCTCCCTGTGATAGCTCCCCTCCGCTAAAGCGGGGGGCTTCTATGGTCTTTCACCAAGGTCGTGCTACCCCACGGCCATTATGTTGGAGTGGGACGCTTTTGGATTTCGCCCTATCTGCCAGTAGCGCGTCTCTAAAACGGCCCGGCAGCTACGGCGTTCACCAAACGAGGCGGTGGCGCTACTCTACTACCGGTCGCGAGCCCGGACACGGTTCATTTTCAGGGTGCGAAGCGTCTCTATCGACAACGAAAACTCATTCGACAGACGGAGAGCTGTTTCCTTCCCGCAAGTCTGGTAAGAGAATCCGCACTGAGTTTGGTTTGTGAGGGGGGCCTGGGGCAGCGCAACGCCAGCAACCGTTCGTGCGCCGCCCCAGGCTGGCGAGGGACCGGACAACAGACGCCCCACAAGGAAGGCGTCCTATCGTAAATAGTCGGTTGAAGGGGCCGGTTCCTTCAGGGGCGAGACCGGGACGGCAAATGGCGGAGAAGAAGCGGCTGTTTGTGCCCGCGCGGGACCCCAAGACGGGGCGGCCGGGCTACATCGACACGGCGACGGGCCGGTTCCACGAAGGGCCGATGCCCGACGCTTTGCCCACGGCCTCCGCGCCCGCGTCGGTGCAGTTTCTCGGCGGGGACCAAAAGCCGAAGGGGCGACCCGCTCCCGCTATGACCTCGGCGGCGCCCAAGGGCAAGACGCCGGGGGGACCGAGCCTTCTGCGCGCGTCCCCACCCCCGCGGGAACTGAACGTGTCCCGGTTGCAGCCGGGGTTCGCCCCCGGTTTCGTCCCTGGCACGCCGCCCGTGCTCCCGCCGCGACCGGGGACGGGCCCGGCGTCGTGGACGACCGGGCGGGCGCAGATGTCGGGGCAAGATCCCGACAGCCCGTTCCCGGCCAGCCCGGTCAAGAAGCCGGGGGGGACAGCACCGGGGACACCCCAGGCTAAGCCTGGGCCGCCTATGTCCCTGAACGACCGGCTGAACGCCGAGGACGAACAGCGGCGGAACGCTTTGGAACGGCAGGCGGAGGCGCGGCGCGCGCAAGAGGCGGCGGCACGCCGCAACCTGTGGGTGCCGGTGCCTATACCGGTGGGCGCGGGCGGGGAGAGTGTGGGGGTGAACATCCCCCTGCCGTTCCACCGGCAGGAAGAGGCGACGGTCGGTTCGCCCGCGGGAGAGCCCGAGAGACCGCAAGTCGTGACGCCCCGTCCTCCGGCGCAGGGCGCACAGCCGGGACCTGGAAACGCGCAGCCCGCGGAGGGAGAGGACCGGTTCGGGCCGATCCCGCAGTTTGACGGCAGCCGGGAAGACAACGAGCTCATCAAGGCGCGGTTCGTGCGCGCCTATCCCAACGCCGATCCGCGAAGCATCGGCATCGGGCGGGACGGCAGCGTGTTCTACCGGACGCGAGGTTTTGGACCGGACGGGATGCGCACCGGGGACCAGGTGCGCTACGACCCGCGGACGATGCTGCCCGTAGACGACCGCCGCAGCGAGACAGCACGGATCGAGGCCGAGATCCGCAAGCAGCTTCAGGGGCGAATCCCACCAGGGATCCCGATCTACGTGAACGCGCGGAGCGGATATTTCCAGATCCAGGGCGACATCAGGCGCCGGTTCTCCGATTTTGGTCCGTATGAGACGCAGCGCGCCCCGTCCGGTGGTCGGGCTGGCAGCGGCGGCGGATACAGGGGGCAGCCGCAGCGGGATCCCGGCTGGAACCCGTTTCAGTTTGGGGCGCCGATCCTGGGGAACCCGCGCTACGCCTTGCCAACGGCACCCGCCCCGCCGTCCCCAAGCACCCGGCGGCGGCGCAGCAGCAGTGACACGGGCAAGCCACCGGCATCCCTGCCGCCACCGCCGGGGGGCTATGCCGTGGCGTCCCTTGCGTTGAAGTCGGCACTGCCGTTTGCGACGGACCCCGCGTCGTGGCTCGCGCAGGAACGGGCGAAGCGCAGGAAGTTCGGCGTTGCCTTGAAGCAGATGGTCGAGCGGGGGGACCTGGTCCTGACTTCCCGCTGCCATGACGTGCTGCAGGCGAAGATGGCCGCGGCCGGTCGGGAGATCGGGGTGGCGCTGCCCGCGCTGAAGGGAGTCCACACCGTCTCGGGGTGTTACGCGGCCAAGGCATACGGAATGCTGCCGGACGGTGGGGCGAAAGCGTTGGACCCCGAAGGCAGCCGCGTCGGCGGCTACGGGGTGCGCTTTGGTAGCCCCGATGAAGCCGACATCAGCGAGTTCAGGGACTTTTTCACGAAGAACACGGACTACTGGCTGGACCAATGGACGCGCCGGCCGCTGTTGTATCACCACGCGCAGGAAGACGCGACCAAGCAACGGCCGGTGATCGGGGTATTGGACACGGCGATCCTCGACGATTACGGGCTGTGGCTGGAAGGGGACCGGGACCTCTCGTATCCGTTTGCCGCGGAGATCAAGGCAATGCTGATGGCGGGGGAACTGGACTTTTCCACGGATTCGGCGCCGCACCTCATCGAGCGACAGGCGGCGCGGTGCGGGACGCACGAGATCAAGCGCTGGCCGGTCATCGCCGCGTCCCTCACCCCCACGCCGGCCGAGCCCCGGCTGTCTCCGGTCAAGACAGTTCTGTCTGTGAAAACGCTTCAGGCCGCGTGCAAGGCGATTGGAGTCGACCTGCCGTGGCTTGATGGACCCGACGAGAACCCGGCGGCCGCGGCCGCCCCAGATACGCAAGGAGAAGATACGATGGGACTCTCAGCGACCGACGCGGTGCAGATCGCGCGGTTGATCTACACGAGGAAGTGTGCGACGCCCGCCGTGAAGTCGCACGAGTTCGCCTGGCCGGAGGTGCGCACGCCGGCGAACGGGGGGGGGGGCGACACCCCGGCCTACGACTATGGCGCGGAGCACCGCAACTTCGAGGGGACGGGCCTCCCGCGGGCGGTTGTGGAACGCTCCAACTCGCACGCCTACATCAAGGCATTCGAGGCGTTCCTGCGCCTCGACCGTGACATCCCGCCCCAGATGCGGGCGGAACTCATGGCGGTGAAAGCCGCGATGAACGAGACCACCACTACCCAGGGCTCGTTCATGGTGCCGATCCAGTATAACAAGGAGTTGATCACGCAGCTCACGGAAGAAAGCTACTTCCGTAAGATCGGCGTGAAGACGACGAACATGACCTCCAAGACCCAGGAGATCATCCGCCGGGTCGACTCCGCCGCGGCGACGTGGGTGGCCGAGGCGACGGCGTTCACCGAGGTCGAGCCGACCATCGCCAAGATCACCCTGACCGCAAACAAGATGCAGCGGCTCTCCCTGGCCTCCAGCGAGGTGATCGAGGATGCCTACCACGACGTGTGGCGCGACATCCTGCTCCCGGATTTTGGACAGTCGTTCTCCGTCGCGGAAAACGATGCGTTCATCGCCGGGACGGGCTCGGGTCAGCCGGAAGGGGTGACGGTCGGCGGGACGCTCGGGAAGACGTTCGCGGGGACGGCGACGATCACCTTCGACGAGCTCCAGGACCTGTTCCACGCGCTGCCGTATCTCCACCGCAACTCCAAGATGTGCTACTGGTTCATGCGGGACGCGACGGCGCAGATCATCCGGAAGCTGAAGGACGGCGACTCCAAGTACTACTGGGAGCAGAACCCGAAGGAGGACCAGCCGCTGATCCTCTTCGGCAAGAAGGTGATCATCAGCAACTCGGTGGCGGCCGCCGCGACAACCGCGAAGTCGGTCATCTTCGGCGACTTCAACGACTACCGGATCGGCGAGCGCCAGGAGACGACGATCAAGCGGCTGGAGGAACTCTACGCCGCCTCCGATCAGATCGGCTGGCGGGCGTATCGCCGCTTGGACGGCAGGGTAGTCCAGGCAACGTCATTTCAGTTCGGCCAGCAGGCGTAGGCTAGTCTGGTTTAACAGCTAGCTAGTGTACCTCGGGGGGAGATCGGCACCGGTGCCGGTCTCCCCTTCTTTGTGCCTCCCGTACCCCCTCCATTCCCGCGTGCGGAGAATCCCGACAGCAACCGTTCGGGGGTCGCGCGGATGGAAGGGGGTGATGCCTCTGCCGCGCGCGGCCCCCCATTTCCGCACAAGAAACCAAGGAGGCCCGCGTCCCTTCAGTGGGTGGGTCTGGCGGTGCGGGCCGGGCCGTAACCAACGCGGGAAGCGACAATGGCGACGAGTGACGCAACATATTCCCCAGCAGTCAGGCGTTTGCCTGGCGGCACAGTTTACGAAGTCTCCACCGGCGGCGAGCTCCGCCTGGACGATACGGGCAAACTCTCTTCGACCGCGGGCGCGACCGCGACCGCGGCATCGACGCTGACGATCACCGGCGGCGCGGGCGGCACCTCAGGCGCCGCGGGGAAGGTCGTGATCGCGGGCGGGATCGGGGGTAGCACCTCGGGTGCCGGCGCGCTGGTGAGTATCACTGGCGGCGCGGGCACGGCCGCGGGTGCGAACGGCGGCGCCTCTTCGGGGGTGGGCGGCGCGGGTGCGGCGCACACGACCGGGACGGGCGGCACCGGCGGCGCCTGGAACGGCACCGGCGGCGCGGCTGGCACGGCGACGACCGGCACGGGCGGCAACGGCGGCGCGTCCAACCTCACGGGCGCCGCGGGCGGCGCGGCCACGGCGGCGGCGGGTATCGGCGGCGTCGGCGGGGCGTGCGCTATTCTCGCGGGCGCGGGGGGCGCGGCCTCGCACGCA